>JGI20214J51650_10000153_pt1 | contig 42168 bp, 49 predicted proteins | sample WetSurMetagenome_FD_51650 | JGI IMG/M metagenome (IMG submission 51650)
GTTCCCCTGCCGAACCTTTCATGCTCGACAGTATCTCCTTCGGAAAAATCTCCGGTATCAATTCCATTGAAAGACGCAATAGCACCACTTCCGGTATTTGCAACTTTTTTGTATTTCCCTGTTAAANAGTAACTTTGAGGTTCTTCCCTGAACGACTGTGGTCTGGATTCAGAACGATTTTTTGCAGGAAAAGGTTTCCCTCCTGACTGGGGATAATCAAGGAACTTCTGATCCATCTCCCTCAGAAATCTGCTTGGCCCGCTTCTCTCAAGGTTACCCCATTTGTACCTGTTCATCGCATAACTCAGGGTGGCCATCTTTCCGGCACGTGTAACTGCAACATAAAACAACCGCCTTTCCTCTTCGAGCTCCCTGGGACTGCCGGCTGACATCGGCGAGGGAAAAAGGGTGTCCTCCATACCGGCAATATATACAAGCCTGAATTCAAGCCCTTTGGCTGAGTGCATTGTCATCAGAGTCACCTTGTCGCGGTCCTCCTCCTTGTCGTTATCCTGGTCGGTAAGCAATGAAACATTTGTCATGTAAGCCTCGAGGGTCGACGGCTCTCCATTTGTCTCAGCCCCCTCAGTAAAAATCTTTATTCCGTTAAGCAGCTCTTCAAGGTTTTCAAACCTGCTTACCTCCTCAGGTGATTTTCCTTCCCTCAGCTCTTTCATAATTCCCGATCCTATGGCTATTTCCCTTGCTTTCGTAAAAGCATCTGTTTCGGAGGAATTCTTTCTGAATGAATTTATAAGCTCCGTATAACCTGTTAATTTTTTAACAGTCCCTGAATTAAAATGATCAGCATAACCTGATAAGGACGAAATTACCTGCCAGGGTGTGACCCCTGAGTGTTGGGCAAGTTCAAGGACTTTCTGAACAGAAGTATCACCAAGTCCCCTTTTGGGATAATTGACAGTTCGTTTTAAGGCTTCCTCATCCTCAGGATTAATAACCATCCTGAAGTATGCAAGTATATCTTTTATCTCTTTCCTCTCATAAAACGATAATCCGCCATAGATTTTATAAGGAATATTCTTCTTACGAAGGGTCTCCTCGAATATTCTCGACTGGGCGTTGGTCCTGTAAAGGATTGCAAAATCAGACCAGTTGAGTTGCAGTGAATATCTCTTGTCGAAAATATCTGAGGAAATATTGAATCCTTCATCTGAATCGGTAAGAGCCTGCATCACCTGGATCTTTTCGCCTGGTTCATTTTTTGAATATACTTTTTTATGGATCTGACCCTCATTGTTGGCAATAATTGCATTGGCAGCTTCCACGATCGTCTGCGTCGACCTGTAATTCTGCTCAAGCTTGAACAGCTTGTAATCGGGATAATCATTCCTGAATTCGAGGATGTTTTCAATTCTTGCCCCACGGAATGAGTAAATGCTCTGGGCATCATCACCTACAACGCAAATATTTTTACCAGCAGCAGCAAGCTTTTTAATAATAAGATACTGGGAATAATTTGTATCCTGGTATTCATCCACAAGGAGGTAAAGGAACTTTTTCTGGTATGCTGCAAGTACATCGGGGAAGTCCCTGAAAAGAATGTTTGTGTTCAGAAGCAGATCATCAAAATCCATTGCATTTGCCTTGAAGCATCTTACTGAATATGCCCTGTAAACTTCCGACAGAAGGGGCATCCGGCTCGATTTGTCATATTCCTGCATTCCGGGATCTGAAGCATAAATGGTGGCAGTTATAAGATTATTCTTCGACCAGGAAATCCTTGATGCAATCACCCCGGGCTTGTAGACACTGTCATCAAGGCTCATCTCTTTAAGGATGGTCCTGATAAGGCTTTTCGAATCGGAAGAATCGTAAATTGTGTAATTTGATTTGTATCCCAGCCTCGAGCCTTCCATCCTGAGGATCTTTGCAAAAACCGAATGAAAAGTACCCATCCAGAGGTATCTTGCAACGGAGGGATCAACTATGGCAGAGATCCGGTCTTTCATCTCTCTTGCTGCTTTATTTGTAAATGTCAGGGCGAGAATATTATAAGCCGGAATTCCTTTCTGTAACAGATGAACAATGCGGTAAGTCAACACTCTGGTCTTTCCTGAACCTGCTCCTGCAATAACCAGCGACGGACCTTCAGTATTGATAACTGCAAGTCGCTGAGCTTCATTCAGGTCATCAAGATAATTACGGNCCATCGATTGTTTTTGATAACAGCTTAACAAGGTGATGCAAATTTAACATTTACCAACTGAGGAAAACATTTTGCTAAACAGATAAGTCAGGATTTTATTAACAATATTTATTGTTTTTACCANAAAGGACTCAGAGGGTTCACAAAGTCATACTAAAGGATTTACTTTGTGAAACTTAGTGAATACCTTTGAGCCCTTTGTGGTTAAACTGAGAGATTTTATTATAATTGCAGCTGATTATACCAAAGATAAACCGGAACCGTTATTGTTTAAACCCTGACATGCCTGGCATGTTAAAGAACAGATTGCCTGTGCGCCTTGCTTTTCTCATTTCAGCATTATTATTACCTGTAACGATAATGGGTCAGCTTTCCGCACCGGGAATGAATGCTGTGAGATACACTTCTTATCCATCATCTCCCGGCGTTAAGGACCCTGTCTTTGTCTACTGCAATTCTTCAGGAACTGTTAAAGGCAGCCTGAATGCCGTCAGTCCGGGAGGTACCGGACCATTCACGTTTTCATGGTACAGATGGAGCGATGCTACAAAAGGATTCACGGTGTTTATAAGTGCTGAAGCCGGGGTTATGAACTCCGCCCTTGCCAACCTTGATGAAGGAGGATACAGGGTAAGCATCTCTGATGGCTCAGGTTACAATTCAAGCCTTACGGGATGGATATTTACCGACAAACCTTCTTCACTGGCAAAGCTTCAGAACAGAACATGCGATTATGTTGCTCTCAGCGGCAAGGTGGCAGTCGATACCTTCTTCTACAGTGATCCTGCCGGTGGTCAGAGAATAAGATTGCCAAATGGTGTTAAGTTTCTCTGGTCCTCGAACCCGGTTTCATCCATACCTTACCCTGACATTGAAATAAATCCTCAGACNTTCAACCCTCCCCTTGAGAATGTTACGTACAGGCTCCTTGTGACTGACAGCCTTGGTTGCTCCGGGGAATCTTCATTCTTTTACGAATCAATCCATGTCAAGGCCGATTTTTCGGTCGATCCTTCGAAAGGCGAGGCCCCACTTGAGGTTACCTTTACTGATAAATCAATAAGGGCGTCGACCTATCTCTGGGAATTCGGGGATGATTCAATATCTGTTCTCAGCAATCCCAAGCCTCATACCTATTATATTCCGAAGGATTATTCCGTTAAGCTTACAGTCGAAAGTGATCTTCATTGCATCGATTCGGTAAGGTTCGAAAAAATCGCTGTTGATGAGTCAAAACTGGAGATCCCGAATGTTTTTACACCAAATGAGGATGGAATAAACGATATGTTTATGGTTAACAAGGCTTCGCTGAGATATATCAGTATTGTGATCTTCAGCCGCAACGGAACCAAAGTTTATGACTTTTTTGGTGAGGGCGAGGTACTGAAAGAGTGGGATGGTTGGGACGGAAATGTAGGGAACAGTTCAGCCAAAGCGAGCCCCGGAGTCTATTTCTATATTATAAAAGCTCTCGGNTGGGATGATGTAAAATATGACAGCAAAGAGTACAGGGGGTTCGTTTATCTATATAGGTAAGGCTTTAAGGTGTAAAGGCATGACGGCTCGAAGGCCNTAACATTGTAACACCACCAAACCTTTATGCCTTAACGCCTTAACTCCTTCCTATACCGTTATCTGTCTTGTTCTTGCTTCAACTTTCCATTCTTCGGTAACCATGCCGTCCCTGACCACAGATACCTTATCATAACGGTCAACTGTGGGACAAATGTGAAAGGGTATGCAATAGAGTTCGTCACCCTGTTCAATGCTGTCGGCTTTTGCCGTTCTTATCACAAGGTGTTCCTCGTTGTGCGCAACAAATTCATAATCTGAAAGACCAATGAGTTTGATCCTGGGATGAGTCATCTCGGAAGCTACAGCCTTGGTTCCCAGGTCAATACATATAAGATCTTTCCCCGGCTTGCTGATCACCCTGGTAAAGAGTACTGCAGCATGAAGGAAGTCAAGGTCCGCAAATGCAGAGCTGTATCCGTAATCCCAGAGTACTGCGGTGCCGGGACTTGTCTCAATTCCTTCTTTTGCTGCATGGAAAGGAAATGTGGGAGTGCCTCCTGCAATAATCCTCAATTTCCCGNAGCCAGACTTCAGTTCGGCGATCATGGGTTCTGCAGTTGCCCAGGCTTCATCGCATAAGCATTTTCTTAGTGAATAATCACTTTCATGAATGTGACCATCATAAATATGAAGGCCTTCTGCTTTCAGGCCCGGCAGATCACTGACCAGCCTGAACAGCCGGATTGCTTCATCCCCGGGAGCAATCCCCGTTCTGTTCATTCCCACATTGATATCTATCCATACCCCGGCTTTATCATTGAATTCAACGGCCTTCTCTGAAAGCTGACGAACAATCTTTTCGCAATCGGCAATGCATGAAATGGCAACTTCGGGAAATCTCTTTCTGAGCTCAAAAAACCTTCTGATATTTGGTCCCACCGGCTGATAGGTAAGAAGTACTTCATCGGGTCCGCAACCAGCTGTCATTTCGACTTCTGCTATCGTGGCGCATTTGAATTTCCTGATGCCATGTTTTATAAGAAGCCTTACTATTCCGGGCATCTTATATGTTTTGACATGAGGCCTCAGGAGAGATTTATCGCTTACAGATGCAATCAATCTCTCAATGTTCTCCTCNATCCGGTCAGGATAGACAAGCAGGGCAGGGGAGTTTACCTGGTTGGGATTCGAGATGCAATACCATTTGTCTTTGTCAGAGTCCATAAAATCAGTCATTAAGTTCAAACATGGCTTCAATCTCCACTGCGATATTTCCNGGAAGGATCATACCAACCGCACTCCTTACTCCAACCCCGTTATCATCTCCAAAGAGGTCAGCCATAAGTTCACTGAATCCGTTTATAACAGCCGGGTGCTGTTCAAAATCAGGAGAAGAATTTACCATCCCCAGCGTTTTTACAATCCGCCTGATTTTGTTCAGATCTCCAATGTTCGCCCTGATTGTTGAGAGCATTGCCAGGCCAACCTGTCTGGCTGCAATCTTTCCCTCTTCCATTGTGAGTTCTTTTCCGACCTTTCCTTTAATAAGGGTTCCGTCAGCCTTCAAAGGTCCCTGTCCTGATACATAAAGCAAANTACCGATTACGATCACTGGTTTATATACGCCCATTGGTTTCGGAGCGGGAGGTAATTCAAGTCCCAGTTCGGTGATTCTTAATTCCGGATTGTGGTTCATATCTGTAATGGTTATTAGTGTTTTAGGATAATTATTTATTGTAATCCAGTAAAAAAACTGATTCTGTCCGGCAAGAAGTATGAGATTCTTCGCTTCGCTCAGAATGACAANCGTTTTGAAAAGCAGGAGAGAGTNGTGGTGGTGAATGGAAGCCATGGCCTCCATTCACCACCACCACNCTCTCTNAAAAACGCAAATAACTGTCATTCTGAGCGGAACGAAGTGAAGCGAAGAATCTCATTCTTTATTCAAATATTATCTTTATAATCATATTTCTAATTCTTACTTCTGTTTTCATATTTCTTATTTTTTCATCTTAAACCTTTTACCCACCACCCGCCCACCACAAATCTCCCCTGAAGTCTGGCTCCTTCCTGAAATTAGCCGCCGGCTAGTTTCTTATCAGTCAGCCCCCCAGGAGGGGAGCTCTTTGAGTGTCACCCGTCCACCCTCAAAGCGTGGCATGCTCTCCCGGGAGAGAAGCCTTCAAAGTATTTACAGTCATTGCGAGGAGCCTCCATCTGGCGGGGACAAAGCAATCTTTTTATCATACCTGCAACTCTGCCCTGAAGATTGTTACCGCTTCTCCTGCAATCTCAACCCTGTTGTCATGGAGCGAGACTTTCAATACTCCACCCCGTCTTGATACCTGATGCGAAATGAACTCCATTTTGCCGCTCTTTTTATGCCAGAAAGGAACAAGGGCACAATGAGCCGATCCTGTCACCGGATCCTCATCAATACCAAGGGCTGGAGCAAAGCATCGGACACAGAAATCATAACGCATATCGGAGGAAGGAGCTGTTGCAATCATATCACCGTAAATCGAATTCTTCAAAGCTCCGAAATCGGGATTAAGGCTTAATACCTCTTCTTCGTTGCGGAATACCAGAAAAGCCCAGCCGTGGGCAGTACGGTAATATTCAACAGGTGTAATTACTTTGTAATTACATAAATCACCGGGTATTTCAGCCTGAACAAGTTCATATGAAGGGAAATTCATTATTACCCATCCATTAGAATAACGTAATTTTAGTATCCCTGCCTTTGAAGAAAAAGTAAAAGTATTATTCTTTGCTACTATATTTGTTTCAAATATTATATGGGCAGATGAAAGTGTTGCATGTCCGCACAGTGGAATTTCTGATACCGGGGTGAAGAAACGGATGCCATATTCACCTTTCCCTCCGGTTATGAAAGCAGTTTCGGAGAGATTCATTTCAGCTGCAATATTCTGCATCCATTCGTCGGGCATCTCCTTTTCCAGAATACATACACCAGCCGGATTGCCTCTGAACGGCTCCGATGTAAAAGCATCAACCTGGTAGATTATTTTTCCTGTGGGCATAGTCTGTATATATTAAAAGGCATAACGGCTTGACGGCATAACGGCATAACGGCTTGACGGCTTAATGGCATAACAGCATTACGATTGCTTAGCTTCACGCCTTAACGCCTTTCGTTATTCACCGGTAATTTACCTCCTTTTACAGAAAAAAAAAGACAATTACCTATAAAAACTTTGTAAACTAAAAAAGTTTTCACATTTTTGTGCCTTCAAATTTTAATACATGGATTACCGTCAGAAAATAATTGAGGAGGGGGCGACGATGTTCCGTACTTACGGGATAAGGGCTGTAACTATGGATATGCTGGCTTCGCAGCTTGGCATTTCAAAAAGGACGATCTATGAGGTTTTCAGTGACAAGGATGAGCTTCTGAAGGGTGTTCTGGCATGGATGCTTGAAAGGCAGCGTGACTTAATGGGCAGGATCTTAGGTGAATCGGATAATGTGATCGAAGCCATTTTTAAAATGCTTGATATGATGATGGATCATTTTCACAAGATGAGCCCTGCTTTTCAGATGGATATGAAAAGACTGCACAGGGAAATGTGGAAAGATCCTGTTGAATCGTTCGATCTGCCGTATTTCTCAAATAATGCTGATATTCTGAAAAGAGGTATCGAAGAGGGTGTTTTCAGGGGTGATATAGATGTGGAAATTACCAACAAATGCCTTCTTGAGGTTGCACGGGTGACGAATGACAGGAATGTATTCCCTCCTGACTATTTTGAGAATAAGGATGTAGTAAGAAGTTTTTATATTAACTATCTGAGGGGTATATCGACTCAGAAAGGTCTTGATCTCATAAACTTTTACGAAAAGAAGTAAGAACTGTTTTTCCGGAACTACTTTTAAAAATGTATAAAACAAATTACATGAAACGCAAATTTTTATTCGCAGCAGCATTTTTCGCATTGCTTACAGTGAGTAAAGTGAACGCTCAGCAGGAAAGCAATGAGCTGAAGCTTTCACTTAAGGAGGCTCAGGATTATGCATTGGTTCACAATAAAATGATTATCAATGCCAGGTCGGATGTACAGGCATCAAAAGCAGCCTTATGGGAGACCATATCATCTGCACTGCCGCAGGTGAACGCATCAGCTTCATTTACAGATAACCTGAAACTCATGACTACTCTGTTACCGGGCGAATTTTTTGGACAGCCTGGTACAAAGATACCGGTTACATTCGGTTCTCAGTTTAATTCGAGCGCGGCAGTGGATGCGAGTCTGCTTATTTTCAATGCTCCCCTTTACGTCGGTATTGAGACCACAAAGCTTGCACAGAAGCTCAGTCAGCAGGGACTTCAGAAATCAGAACTCGATACAAAAGAATCAGTAAGCTCCGCTTATTTTCTGATACTTGTCTCAGAAAAGTCGCTTGAACTTCTCGATGGTAATATTGCTGATCTTATTGAGACCCTGAAATCCACTANAGCGATGTTTTCGGCCGGAATGGCTGAATCGACCGATGTCGACCAGATGGTTTCGAACCTTAATATGGTCGAAAACAACAGGAGCTCTCTTGAAAGAACCATCGAGCTCAACTATAATATTATGAGGTTTCAGCTTGGTGTACCAGCAAATACAAAGATTTCGCTAACCGAGACTCTCGAAAGCCTGACCGATAAAATAAATGTTGAAGCATTGCTTTCGCAGGATTTTGATCATACTCAGAATATTGAATACAAGCTTGTTGAAGGACAGGAAATGATGTCGTCACTTATGCTTAAATCCCAGAAGGCTTCCGTTCTTCCCACACTTGCAGGATTTTACAACTATGGCACTAACGGGATGGGTGATAAGGTAGGTGATCTCAGGTGGTTCCAGAATTCGATGGCCGGGCTGTCGCTCTCAGTTCCAATAATGGCCAGCGGTCAACGGTATGCACGAATAAANCAGGCTCAGATAAATCTTGAGAAGGCCAAGACTACAAAGAGTATGGTTGCCGAGCAGCTGCTGCTTCAGGAGAAACAGCTGCGTTACAACCTTGTGAATGCAAACCTTCAGTATTTAAGTCAGATGGAAAATGTAGAAGTCTCAAAAAGAGTCTATGCAAGCACAGAAAACAAATTCAGGCAGGGAATGGCTTCAAGTCTCGACCTGACCCAGGCAAACAGCCTTTACCTGCAGGCTGAGAATAATTATGTAACTGCACTTATGAACCTTCTTCAGACTAAGGTTGCCTTGGATAAGCTGTTAAATAATATGTAATCAGTAAAGAAAAAGATATACTTGAAATAAATTGAAATAAGAAGAAATAATTTGGTATAAGTTGAAATAAATTGAAACAATAATGAAATACTTTAAAACCCTCCTGGTAATTATGATAAGCGGCCTGATCCTTTCAGCCTGTTCATCAAAAAAAGAAACGACAACTCCGGAAAATGCAACTACGGTGACAGAAACGGCAGCCAAACCTGTAAAAGTCCTGGCACTTGCTAAATCCAGGATATCAAGAACAATTGATTATACAGCCACAATTCTTCCTTTTGAGGAGGTAAATATGGCTCCTTCGACTCCTGGCAGAATAGATAAGATTTACGTTGAGGAAGGCGACAGGGTAAACAAGGGACAGGATCTGTTCCTGATGGACCGCACAATGCTCTATCAGCAGAAAGTACAGCTGAGCAGCCTGGCAAAAGATCTGGCACGTCTCGACACTCTTCTGACCACAGGAAGCATAAAGCAGCAGCAGTACGATCAGTTAAAGACCCAGTATGATGTCACAAAGACAAATGTTGATTTCATGGAAGAAAATACACTGTTAAAGGCTCCATTTTATGGTGTTGTAACGGGAAAGTATTTTGAGAACGGAGAACTCTATTCAGGATCTCCAACCACTGCCACAGGCAGAGCAGCTGTTGTAACAATTATGCAGGTGAATCCCCTTAAAGTGAATGTTAGTATTTCTGAACAATACTATCCTCTTATTAAAAAAGGGATGAAAGCAAATGTTACAGCTGATGTATACGAAAATGAGAATTTTACAGCAACGGTCTACAGAATTTCACCGACTATAAATCCTGGTACCCGATCATTTAACGTTGAACTTGAACTTCCAAACAGGAAAGAAATGCTCAAACCCGGGATGTTCGTAAGAGTCTCCATGGATCTTGGTGAGGTTGAAACCTATGTCGTTCCGGCTGGTGTGGTCCTTGTACAGGAAGGTACTAACATACGGTACGTGTTTTTAGATAAGGATAACAAAGCTGAAAGAGTAGAGGTTTCGCTTGGAAAAAGATTTGATGACAAGCTGGAGATACTTTCAAATAATATAAAGGAGGGCGACCAGATTGTTTCTGAGGGACAGGCAAAGCTTAATAANGGCGACAAAATAGAAATAGTTAAATAACGAAAGGAACCTCAATCTTAATAATATGAGTATATACAGTGCTTCTGTAAAGAGACCGGTAACAACCATCCTGGTTTTTGTAGCCCTTATGGTTGTGGGTATTTATTCACTGGTCCAGTTACCGGTGGATCTTTATCCCGAGATGGAACTTCCCTATGTAGTAGTTTATACAACTTATCCCGGAGCCAGCGCCTCCGATATCGAAACAAATATAACACAGCCACTCGAAGATGCCCTGAATGCAACAAGCAATCTGAAGGAGATGACATCAACCTCAAGTGATGCCCTTTCAGTCATCTTCATGGAATTTGAGTATGGGACCAATCTGGATGAGACTTCAAACGATATCAGGAGTTCTCTCAGCTTCGTCACAAATTCCCTGCCTGAGGATGCTGAGGATCCAACTATCATAAAATTTAATTCCAGTATGATGCCTATCGCCTTCTATACAATTACAGCAGGAGAAAGCTATGAAGGCCTTGAAAAAATACTGAATGAAAAAATTGTAAATCCCCTTAACCGAATTGATGGGGTAGGCTCCCTGGGCCTGGCTGGAGTGCCCGGNCGGAAAGTTTATATAGATGTCGATCCGAGAAGGATGGAGGCTTACAATCTTACCATAGAACAGATTGGAAATGTTCTGAGGGCTGAAAATATGAATATGCCTTCAGGGTATATCGAAATGGGTCAGACAGATTACCCAATGCGTATCCAGGGTGAATTTACAGAGAGCGACATAATCAAGAATATTGTTGTCAGCAGCTATAATGGCAATGATGTTTATCTTAAGGATGTAGCAGAGGTGAATGACACTATCCGTGAAACCAAACTCGATACAAGGATTAACGGGGCCAAGGGAATGACCATGTACGTTCAGAAACAATCCGGAGGCAACACAGTTAAAATCACTAAGGAAATTGAACAGAACCTGGCCGTTTTAATGAAGGATTTGCCGCAGGATGTAAAGATTACCAAGCTTTTCGATTCAGCTTCGTTTATCAAGGATTCCATAAATAATCTGACCGAGACACTGATGTACGCGCTGATCTTTGTAATACTTGTCGTTCTGTTCTTCCTCGGCCGCTGGAGAGCCACATTTATAATTATTCTTACAATACCTATTTCGCTGATTGTGGCATTTATTTATCTCTTTCTTACCGGAGCCTCNATTAATATAATATCTCTAACATCACTTTCGATTGCCATTGGAATGGTGGTTGATGATGCCATTGTNGTACTAGAGAATATAACTCGGCATATAGAGAGAGGTAACCGTCCCCGTGAGGCGGCAATTTATGCAACCAATGAGGTATGGCTTGCGGTTATTGTTACGACGTTAACAGTTGTGGCAGTATTCTTCCCGCTGACATTTGTCAAAGGTCTTACAGGTGTGCTCTTTAAACAGCTGGGTATGAGCGTTACAATTACTATTGTCACATCTGTTTTTGCAGCAATTACGCTTACTCCGACTTTGAGCGCTCTACTGTTGAAATGGTATCCAATCAGAAAGGATGCATCTTTCTGGACCTATGATGGCAGTATCCGTAAATGGCTTGACAGGTTTGACCATTTCTATGAGAAGTCACTTCGCTGGGCTCTTCACCATAAAACTTTCACTGCAATCGCAGCTTTTGTAGTATTTGTGGCATCGATGTCTCTGTTTTCAGTCATAAAAACTGAGTTTTTCCCCCAGTCGGATGAATCCCAGATCACAGCAACAATTGAACTGCAGACTGGTACCCGGGTTGACGAGACAATGAAAACAGCCCACAGGATTGATTCTCTGATTATGACAAAGTATCCTGAAGTTGAAGTAGTTTCAACTTCAACCGGATCGGATGACCAGGGAGGATTTGCTTCACTTTTTGGTGCAGGCGGGACTCATATAATTTCATATAGTCTGAGCCTTGTACCCATCGAAGAAAGGAAGAAATCGGTATTTGAGATATCTGAAGAGATGAGGAGCGACTTTTCAAAATTCCCTGAAATTGTTGACTATACAATAAGTACCTCAAATAATATGGGAAGCTTTGGAGGAAGTGCGGTTGGTGTTGAAATATACGGATACGATATCTCCCAGACCAATGTTGTTGCAGAAGAGCTTGCTGAAAAGATTAAGAAGATGGAGGGNGCCAAAGATGTTACTATCAGTCGCGACAAATCAAAACCTGAACTCCAGATTGTTCTGGATCAGAACAAAATGAGTTCCAACGGACTTAATACTGCTCTGGTAGCGGCGGCTGTAAGAAACAGGGTAGCAGGGATGACGGCGACAAGGCTGCGTCAGGCTGGCGATGAATTTGATATAGTTGTAAGATATAAACGAAGTTCCACAAGTACACTGACTGATATAGAAAATATTGGTATAAGTAACCTTGCAGGAAAGACAATAAGACTGGGTGAGATTGCACAAATAAAAGAGTATTGGGCGCCACCCAGCATCCAGCATAAAAGGAAGGAACGAATCGTTACAGTCTCTTTTACCCCCTATAAAAGGTCGCTTACGGAACTTCAGGTTGAGATTCAGAAGGCAATAGATGAGTCAAACCTTCCTGCAGGTGTGATGGTCCAGATTTCAGGTGCCATCAAAGATCAGATGGAATCTTTTATGGATATCGCATTTCTTATGGTCGTGAGCCTTATCCTTGTATACCTCATAATGGCCTCCCAATTTGAATCGCTGAAAATGCCATTCATAATAATGTTCTCGATACCGTTCGCTTTTTCCGGTGTGGCATTAGCACTTTTCCTCACGGGTACCTCATTAAGCGTAATATCAGGAATAGGAGCAGTGATGCTCATTGGAATTGTTGTTAAAAACGCCATTGTGCTTGTCGACTTTATAAACCTGATGCGTGAGAGAGGAAATGAATTGTATGAGGCAATTGCAATCTCAGGGCGATCACGTTTAAGACCAGTAGTCATGACTTCAGCTACCACTATACTTGGTATGCTGCCTCTGGCAATGAGCAGCGGAGCAGGGTCAGAGCTCTGGAGCCCGATGGGTATTGCTGTTATCGGTGGACTTGTTTTCTCGACAATTGTAACCCTTATTCTGGTGCCCGTTGTTTATGCGATCTTTGCAAAGCACGGCGAAAGGAACAAACAGCTTGCTGTCTATTCAGAAATGGATTTTNTGAACAGTAAAAATGGTGACACCAAATAAATTAAATGTAAAAACCGGGTATTATGAAAGCTATCATGATAATATATAATCAGGCACACACCGAAAGGATCGAGTACCTGATGGATAAACTGGGGATAAAAGGGTACACGCTCTGGGAAAATGTAAGGGGAAGAGGAAGCCATACCGGCGTTCCTCATCTTGATACCCATGCCTGGCCAGAGATCAATAAAAGCCTCCTGACAATTGTAGAGAACGATATCGTTGATGAAGTACTCGCTACTGTTTCAAAGATAAATTCAATAAATGAAGAAGTAGGGATAAGGGCATTTGTGTGGAACGTGGAGAAAATGGTGTAACCTCATGTACTCATCCCCCCGCCCCCTTCTCTCCGCCAACCGGCGGAGAGAGGGGGATTAAAGGGGGTGAGTACGTGTAATATATTCTATTCTTCTTCTTCCTCTTCGGTATAAGCTTTTATGACGGCCTCCTGAACATCACCAGGAACCTGGGCATATTCCAGGAATTTCATTGTATACATTGCCCGGCCTCCGGTTATTGAACTTAGGGCAGTAGAGTATTTATTCATTTCAGCAAGAGGAACTCTGGCTTTTATCACCTCAAACCTCTTCTCACTCGACATCCCGAGAACCATTCCGCGGCGTCCCTGAAGATCGCTTATTACATCTCCCATCCTGTCGGACGGAACCATTATCTCAACTTCATAAATTGGCTCAAGGATCTTGGGACCTGCATTTTTGAATGCTATGCTGAATGCATTACGTCCAGCCAGCCTGAATGAAATTTCGTTTGAATCAACAGGGTGCATCTTACCGTCGTAAACATAAACCCTTATATCACGGGCATACGATCCGGTAAGCGGGCCAACCTCCATCTTCTCCATTATACCTTTTAATATTGCAGGCATGAACCTGGCATCGATCGATCCGCCCACGATGCAATTGACATATATNAATTTTCCTCCCCAGTCAAGGTCAATTTCATCTTTCCCTCTTACCGAAAGCTTTATTTCCTTGCCGCCGAATTTCATCATTGAAAGTTCGGATGATCCTTCGGTGTAAGGCTCAATTATAAGATGGACTTCACCAAACTGTCCGGCACCACCCGATTGCTTTTTGTGACGGTAGTCGGCAGGTGCGGATTTAGTAATAGTTTCACGGTACGGGATCTTCGGCGGATTATAACTGGTAGGTATCTTGTAAATATTGTCGAGATGCCATTTCATAATGTTCAGGTGATATTCACCCTGTCCGTGAACAATAATCTGTTTAAGTTCCTTTGAATATTCTATAATTATAGTAGGATCCTCAAGGTGGATTTTGTTGAGGGCTTCTCCAAGCTTTTCATCATCACTCTCGCTCTGAGCCTTTATCGCAGTGCGGTATTTTGGCTCGGGGAATTTAACCCCAGCATATCTCCAGTCGTTTCCTGGAACATTCAGCGTATGATCTGTTTTAGTATTTTTAAGCTTTACGAAGGCTCCTATATCGCCTGTATGTAATTCCGGAACACGTGTCCTGTTTTTGCCTGCACATACATATAACTGGGATAATCTTTCCTTGACACCATTATTGCTGTTGACAACATCGAGGTTCTCGGTAATTTTGCCTGAACATACCCTGAAATAGTTTATTTCCCCTATGTGCTCTTCAATTGAGGATTTGAAAACGTATACTGAACCTGGACCTGCAGGGTTTGGCTTTACTTCGGCTCCCTTACTGTTTAACGGGGAGGGCATGTCGTTAACCGATGGAGCTTCGCTGACAATGAACTCCATAAGACGGTCAATTCCCATATTGTTTTTGGCTGATATACAAAAAACCGGGAACAATCCCCTGGTAAGCAGACCTTTTGCAATACCTTTCCTTATCTCCTCTTCCGAGAGAGAATCATTTGAGAAAAACAGTTCCATAAGCGACTCATCGGCTTCAGCTGCTTTTTCGACAAGAGCGCTGTGTAAATCTTCAGCCCTCTTTTTGTGTTCAGCCGGAATCTCAAGCTCTTTGGCAGCTCCGCCCTCTTTAGGATACTGGAGCAATTTCATCTTAAGAACATCAACGACACTGTTAAAACCCACTCCTTCATTTACGGGAAACTGCACCAGGATCACATTGCTTCCGAACCTGTCCTTCATCATTTCAATCGACTTGTCAAAGTTGGCTTTTTCATGATCAAGGCCATTAATAACAAGAATAAGAGGCTTGTTAACTTTTTCAGCATGACGGAAATGTATCTCTGATCCTACTTCAACGCCGTTCTGAACATTTATTGTCAGTACCGCACAGTCGGTAGCATAAAGGGAAGAGACCACCCCGCCGCTGAAATCATCCAGGCCGGGAGTATCAAGTATGTTGATTTTTTTATTCTGCCATTCTGTATAAAGAACAGTTGAAAAAATTGAGTTACCGTTCTCCTGCTCAATCGGTCGGTAATCTGAAACTGTATTNTTTCCAGCAATTGTTCCTCTGCGTTCAATCACTCCTCCGTTGAAGAGCATTGCTTCGGCCAGGCATGTCTTCCCCGATCCGGAATTGCCAATCAGTGATACACACTTTACCTGGTCAGTCTGATAAGTTTTCATGGGCATATAAGTATTTGCTTGTTTTTTATATACTTGATTTGGAGGTGACAAAAATAATAAATTTTTAAAAACTGGTTAAGAAAGGATTCATTATTACAAAATTTTTATTTTCTTTGCACCAGTTTTTTGAAATGCAGGAGTACCGGTTTTTCTCTCAAGGTAAGTTTATAAAACGATTATTCGCATGGGAAAGGTCGGGAAGGAACCTGTTAATAACTTACAAATTTAAGTAAGATATTTTATTTTAAGAGACGTTAAGGAAGCTGTTTATCACTGATAATCAGTTTGGATAAACGTATGCTTTATGACAGTTTAAAAAAACATAAGACTAGTTTGTATTTATAAAAAATAAATCAATACCTTTGCGAACCGTTTTTTTGAATAAAATTTAATGTAAAATCATACTTTATTATGCCGACAATCCAGCAGTTAGTAAGAAAAGGCAGGAAAAGACTGATAGATAAAAGCAAAGCTCCTGCTTTGGATTCATGTCCTCAGAGACGGGGAGTTTGTGTGAGGGTTTACACAACCACGCCAAAGAAACCGAATTCAGCCATGAGGAAAGTAGCCAGGGTGAAGCTTACAAATCAGAAGGAAGTAAACGCTTATATTCCGGGTGAGGGACATAACCTTCAGGAGCACTCAATAGTGCTTATAAGAGGNGGCAGGGTAAAGGATCTGCCCGGTGTCCGTTACCATCTTGTTCGCGGCGCACTCGATACATCGGGAGTTGACGGCCGTACACAGAGAAGATCAAAATATGGCGCAAAAAGGCCAAAGAAATAACACGTAATTGATAAGATAATGAGAAAATCAAAACCAAAGAAGAGGATTATGTTACCGGATCCGAAATACCACGATCCGTATGTAACCAGGTTTGTGAACAATCTTATGTTTAGTGGTAAAAAGAATCTTGCTTTTAAAATCTTCTATGATTCTCTCGACATAGTCGCTGACAAGTTTAAAAGCGAAGGGAAGACGCCTCTTGAAATATTCAAGCAGGCTCTCGACAATGTTACTCCTCAGGTTGAGGTAAAAGCCAGGCGTGTCGGCGGTGCCACATTCCAGGTTCCTATGGAAATACGGTCCGACAGGAAAGTAGCAATCAGCATGAAGAATATGATCTCATTTGCTAGGAAAAGAACGGGTCATTCAATGGCTGAAAGGCTGGCTGCAGAACTTATGGCTGCCTATAAGCTTGAAGGTGGCGCTTACAAGAAAAAAGAAGATACTCACAGAATGGCAGAAGCTAACAAGGCGTTTGCCCATTTCAGATTTTAACTGAGATCTACCCTGGAAGAAGACAAATAATGAACAGTAACCTGAAATATACCAGAAACATCGGAATCATGGCCCACATCGATGCCGGCAAGACGACTACGACAGAGCGTATTCTGTTTTATACCGGCCGGACTCATCGCATGGGTGAGGTGCATGATGGCAATGCCCAGATGGACTGGATGATTCAGGAGCAGGAGAGAGGTATTACAATTACTTCAGCTGCTACTACTGCTTTCTGGAAAGTCAGAGATAACGAATATAAGATAAACATTATTGATACTCCGGGCCACGTTGATTTTACTGTCGAGGTTGAACGGTCACTCAGGGTTCTTGATGGAGCCGTGGCAGTTTTCTGCGCCGTTGGCGGGGTTGAGCCGCAGTCTGAAACTGTATGGCGGCAGGCTGACAAATACAATGTTCCCAGAATAGCTTTTGTAAATAAGATGGACAGGGCAGGAGCCGATTTTTTCAGCGTTGTCCATCAGATAGAACAAAAACTCGGAGCAAATCCTGTTCCGGTACAGCTGCCCATCGGTGCCGAAGAGAACTTCAGGGGAGTGATTGACCTTATAAGTATGAAGGCAATCGTCTGGTACAACAACGATACCACCGGAACAACATATGAAGTTGAAGATATTCCGAAGGATCTTTTTGAAGAGGCGGAAGAGTGGAGAGCTAAGCTTATAGAGTCGGTCGCCAATGTCGACGATACCCTTCTTGCCAGGTTCCTCGAAGATCATGATTCAATAACCGGGGATGAAATTGTGACCGCTCTCAGAAAATCCACAATCCTGGGGCTGGCAATACCCGTAATTTGCGGTTCGGCGTTCAAGAATAAAGGGATTCAGAACCTTCTCGATGCAGCTGTTGAGTTTCTGCCTTCACCGGTGGATATTGGTGCGGTTACGGGAATTGATCCGAGAAATGATAATGAAATCAGCCGGGAGCCTGATGATAATGAGCCTCTGGCTGCCCTTGCATTCAAAATAGCTACCGATCCTTATGTGGGAAGGCTTGTATTTCTTCGTATTTATTCAGGTGTTCTTCATGCAGGAGATACTGTTCTCAATACAAGGACCGGTAAAAGAGACAGGGTCAACCGGTTGTTCCAGATGCATGCAAACAAGCAGAATCCCGAAGAGAGCGTTTCAGCTGGAGATATCTGTGCAGGTGTAGGATTCAAGGATCTGAGAACAGGGGATACTCTCTGCGCAATTAACAAGCCGATTACACTTGAATCAATGGATTTCCCTGAGCCAGTAATAGGTGTAGCGGTTGAACCTAAGACCCAGGCCGATGTTGATAAGCTGTCGGTTGCGCTTAACAAGCTTGCAGAAGAAGATCCCACATTCCAGGTAAGAGTTGATCCCGACAGCGGGCAGACTATTATTAATGGAATGGGAGAATTGCATCTTGAAATTCTTATCGACCGTTTAAAACGTGAGTTTAAGGTTGAGTGTAATCAGGGTGTACCCCAGGTTGCTTATAAGGAAGCAATAACAACGACCACTGAATTTCGTGAAGTTTTTAAGAAGCAGACCGGAGGCAGAGGAAAATTTGCCGACATATATGCTGCGCTGATGCCGGCAGATAATAGCATCAGAGGTCTCGAATTTGTAAATGAGGTCAAGGGAGGAAATATTCCCAAAGAGTTTATCCCGTCGGTTGAAAAAGGATTCCGTGAAGCAATGTCAAACGGTCCGCTGGCGGGTTTCCCTCTCGAAAACCTTAAAGTAGTACTCAGAGACGGTTCATACCATCCTGTAGATTCCGACGCCCTTTCCTTTGAAATTGCTGCAAAACAGGCATTCAGGAAATATGCGGGGAAATGTAATCCCGTCATCCTTGAGCCAATAATGTCAACGGAGGTTGTCACCCCTGAGGAGTATGTTGGTGATGTAATCAGCGATTTTAACAGGAGAAGAGGCAGGGTGGAAGGTATGGAATCGAAGGCAGGAGCAAGGGTTGTTAAAGCAAAAGTACCTCTGGCCGAGAAATTCGGTTATGTTACAGTACTCAGAACCCTTACCTCGGGAAGAGCAACTTCGACAATGGAGTTTTCCCATTATGAAGAGGTGCCTGCAGAAATCGCAAACAGAATTATAGAAATTACAAAAGGAAAAATTCTTTAAAGAAATGAGTCAGAAAATTCGTATCAAACTGAAATCTTATGATCACAATCTTGTGGATAAATCTGCAGAGAAGATCGTTAAGACAGTAAAATCGACCGGTGCTGTTGTAAGTGGTCCCATTCCGCTTCCGACACATAAGAAGATCTATACGGTTCTTCGTTCCCCGTTCGTGAACAAGAAAGCAAGGGAACAGTTTCAGCTTTCATCCTATAAAAGGCTGCTCGACATCTACAGCTCAACGCCAAAAACGATTGATGCTCTGATGAAGCTGGAACTTCCAAGCGGGGTTGAAGTAGAAATAAAAGTGTGAAACCAGTAAAGCAATAAAGAGATGCAGGGATTAATTGGAAAAAAGGTAGGAATGACTTCCGTCTTCGATCAGGACGGGAAGAATGTTCCTTGTACTGTTCTCCAGGCAGGCCCGTGTGTTGTAACACAGGTCAAGACAGTTGAGAAGGACGGGTATTTCGCAGTACAGCTTGGTTTCGATGAGAAAAAGGAAAAGCATACCACAAAGGCTGAATTGGGCCATTTTAAAAAGGTTAATACAACTCCCAAAAGAAAGCTCATTGAATTCACCGGATTTGACGAAGGGCAGGTGAAGGAGGGGGAAGTGCTTACCGCTGAGCTATTCAGACCCGATAACTGGGTTGATGTGCGCGGCTGGACAAAAGGCAAGGGATTCCAGGGTGTCGTAAAACGTCACGGCTTCGGAGGCGTTGGCGGTCAGACCCACGGACAGCATAACAGAGGAAGAGCACCGGGTTCACTCGGAGCATCATCATTTCCGTCGAGGGTTCTGCCAGGGATGAGAATGGCAGGACGTATGGGCGGAAATAAAGTTATGTCGATAAGCATGAGGGTTATGAAGCTTATGGCAGAGACTAATTTAATTATAGTTAAAGGATCAGTTCCAGGTCCTAAAGGTGGTTACGTAATAATTACAAAATAATGGAATTAGCGATTCTTAATATCGATGGCAAGGAGACCGGAAGGAAAGTTAATCTTAACGATTCGATTTTCGGCATTGAACCTAATGATCACGCCATTTATCTGGATACGAAACAGTTCCTCGCAAATCAAAGGCAGGGAACCCATAAATCCAAACAGCGTGGCGAAGTGGCTGGCAGTACCAGGAAGATCAAGCGGCAGAAAGGGACCGGAACCGCCCGCGCAGGCAGTTTAAAGAACCCCCTGTTCCGTGGNGGCGGACGTGTATTTGGCCCGCAGCCCCGGTTTTATGGCTTCAAACTCAATAAAAAGCTGAAACAGCTGGCCAGGAAATCAGCCCTTTCATACAAGGCATCGGCAAACAGTATTATTGTTCTGGAAGACTTCTCTTTTGAAGCGCCAAAAACAAAAGAAATGATAAAAATAGGCAGCAGCCTGAATATTGGAAATAAAAAATCATTATTTGTTTTACCGGAACAAAATAAAAACATATATTTGTCATCCCGAAATGTACAAGGGGTTGAAGTTGTAACTGCCGGTGAATTAAGTACTTATAAGATAATGAAGGCTTCAACTCTTGTACTTGCAGAGAGTGCAGTTGACGTTTTGCAGGCAACTTTTGAAAACCAGTAAATTTTGAGTAATGAATATTTTGCTTAAACCAATAGTAACGGAAAAAATGACAAGCCAGGGCGATAAATTCAATCGCTACGGGTTCATCGTTGCTAAAAGCGCAAATAAATTGCAGATCAGGAAAGCTGTCGAGGAACTGTATGGCGTAACTGTCGATTCAGTCAATACAATGAGGTATGGCGGCAAGGTAAAAACAAGAAACACGAAATCGGGTTTCCTTGTCGGTAAAACAGCAGCTTTGAAGAAAGCAGTTGTTACCCTGGCAGAAGGAAACAAGATTGATTTCTATAGCAATATTTAACAACAAGTATGGCAGTCAGAAAATTAAAACCTGTTACACCAGGTCAGAGAAACAAAATCATTAGTGCTTTTGACACTTTGACAAAAGCCACGCCGGAGAAATCCTTGCTTCAACCGCTCAGGAAATCTGGAGGAAGGAACGTTAACGGTAAAAGGACTATGCGGTACATCGGAGGCGGTCATAAACAGATGTACAGGGTCGTCGATTTTCTCAGGGAAAAAGATGGCATGCATGCAACAGTAAAGGCAATTGAATATGACCCGAACAGGTCATCGAGGATTGCCCTTCTTGTTTATGAAGATGGTGAGAAAAGATACATTGTATCTCCCAACGGATTGAAGGTGGGCCAGAAAGTTGTATCAGGAAAAGATGCAACACCTGAAATTGGTAACACGATGTTTCTCAATGATATTCCGCTTGGTACCATTGTTCATAATATTGAACTGAAGCCAGGTAAGGGAGGAGCTATTGCCCGCAGTGCAGGAACTTATGCACAGCTTTCGGCGCGCGAGGGGAAATATGCAATTATCAAGCTTCCTTCTGGTGAGACAAGGATGATTCTGACGACTTGCAGGGCGACAATCGGAACTGTTTCAAACGCCGATCATAACCTTGAGAAATCAGGTAAGGCCGGCCGTTCACGCTGGCAGGGCCGTCGTCCGAGAGTCAGAGGCGTTGTTATGAATCCGGTCGATCACCCAATGGGTGGCGGTGAAGGAAGGGCTTCGGGCGGACATCCTAGGTCGCGCAAAGGGGTGCCTGCAAAAGGTTTCAAAACCCGCGACAAGAAGAAATACTCTGCAAAACACATTATTGAAAGAAGGAAAAAATAACTGATATACTATGAGCAGGTCAATAAAAAAGGGTCCTTTTATCGAATTCAAGATGGAAAAGAGAGTTCTTGAAATGAACAAGGGACAGAAAAAATCGGTTCTCAAGACATGGTCACGGAGATCAGTAATCTCCCCCGACTTTGTCGGACATACTATAGCAGTTCATAACGGAAATAAATTCATCCCCGTTTACATTACCGAAAACATGGTGGGACACAAGCTTGGCGAATTTGCTCCCACACGCACATTCAGAGGTCACTCGGGCAACAAGTAATAAGTAGTGTAAACCGAAAAATATTCAGAAATGGGTGCAAGAAAAAGAAATACAGCAGATAGGAGGAAAGAGGCTGCGAAAGCAAGGTACCAGGCTATTTTAAGGAACTGTCCGACCTCACCCCGAAAGATGAGGCTCGTAACAGGAATGATCAGCGGCCTGGAAGTGAACAAAGCACTTGATGTGCTTAAATTCAGCCCTCAGGAGGCATCACGCAGGCTCGAAAAGCTTCTTCTCTCGGCTATAGCCAACTGGCAGTCGAAAAATGAAGGTGTCAGAATCGAGGAGAGTAACCTTTTTGTTAAGGAGATAAGCGTTGANGGCGGACGAGCCCTGAAAAGGCTTCAGACAGCTCCTCAGGGAAGGGCTTACAGGGTCAGAAAAAGATCTAACCATGTTACTCTGATTCTCGACAGTATGAAAAAAGAAGTTGAAAATACAGCAAAATAAACAGATGGGACAAAAAGTAAATCCGATTGGCAACAGATTAGGTATAATCAAAGGTTGGGACTCGAACTGGTTCGGTGGAAAAGATTTCTCAGGAAAACTGGTTGAGGATACCAGGATAAGAGAATATCTTAATGCCAGGCTTGCAAAAGCCAGTATCTCAAAGATTATAATCGAGAGAACACTGAAGCTTATTACCGTAACCGTTAATACGGCCCGCCCGGGGATTATTATCGGTAAAGGAGGCCAGGAAGTTGACAAACTAAAGGAAGAACTTAAGAAGATTACAAAGAAAGAGGTTCAGATCAACATCTTTGAAGTGAAACGTCCGGAACTTGATGCAAATATTGTTGCAAACAATATAGCCCGTCAGCTCGAAGGCAAGATTTCGTACAGGCGTGCAATAAAGATGTCGATTGCCTCCACAATGAGGATGGGTGCCGAAGGGATTAAAGTTCTGATTTCAGGCCGCCTTGGAGGTGCTGAAATGGCAAGAAGCGAAACATACAAGGAGGGACGCATCCCNCTTCATACACTTCGTGCCGACATTGATTACGCTCTGGGGGAAGCCCATACAAAGGTCGGTCTGCTCGGGATAAAAGTATGGATCTGCAACGGTGAAGTTTTCGGAAAACGAGATCTGAGTCCGAATATCGGTGCAAGAAATGCAAAGAGCAAAAGCCTTAAACGTAAGGCAAAGAAATAAGGAATGAGAGTATAAAATTTATAAAGATAGTTGAGCCATGTTACAACCGAAAAGGACCAAATTCAGGAGAGCCCAGAAAGGAAGAATGAAGGGAAATGCTCAGAGAGGCAACCAGCTTGCATTCGGGTCGTTTGGTATTAAGGCATTGGAAGAGTGCTGGATCACCGGTAGACAGATCGAAGCTGCCCGTCAGGCCGTAACACGTCATATGAAACGTGAAGGACAGATATGGATCAGGATATTCCCCGACAAGCCTATTACAAAGAAACCTGCCGAGGTCCGAATGGGAAAAGGCAAAGGTGCACCCGAAGGCTTTGTTGTACCAGTTACTCCGGGAAGAATTATAATTGAGGCTGAAGGAGTTCCATATGATATTGCTAAAGAGGCACTCCGGCTTGCAGCACAGAAACTTCCGATAACAACAAAATTCGTTGTCAGAACCGATTTCGTACAGGAATAAAATATAGAACAGATAGAGATGAAAACTTCAGAAATAAAGGAATTAAGCACTCCGGATCTGGTTGAAAGGATTGATACCGAGAAAACCATGCTTGTCCGCATGAAGCTTAACCATGCTATTACACCTCTGGATAATCCTCAGAAGCTCAAACAGGTTAAGCTGACAATTGCGCGTCTGCTTACAGAGCTGCGTGCCAGGGAAATTAATGAAAAACCTAAAAGCTAGATCAGCAATGGAAAGGAATATCAGAAAGGAACGTATCGGTGTTGTCGTCAGCAACAAAATGGATAAATCGATCGTGGTGGCCATTAAAAGGAAAGTAAAACATCCTATTTATGGCAAATTTGTCAACAGGACAAAAAAGCTGATGGCTCATGATGAAGAGAACTCGTGCAATATCGGCGATAAAGTACGTATCTCGGAGACCAGGCCTCTGAGTAAAAATAAATCCTGGAGATTGGTTGAAATAATTGAAAGAGCTAAGTAGTCATGATACAGCAGGAAAGCAGGTTAACAGTTGCCGACAACTCCGGAGCAAAGGAAGTTTTGTGTATCCGGGTTCTTGGAGGCAGTAAGAAAAGATATGCAACAGTCGGAGATAAGATAGTTGTCAGTGTTAAAAGCGCTCTCCCGTCAGGTGAGGCAAAAAAGGGAACAGTGAGCAAAGCTGTTGTTGTGAGGACGACCAAGGAGATACGCCGTGCTGATGGATCGTATATCAGGTTCGATGATAACGCAGTTGTGCTGCTCAATAATCTTAATGAGGTGAGAGGTACCCGTATATTTGGTCCGGTGGCAAGAGAACTGCGCGAAAAGTATATGAAGATTGTCTCTCTTGCACCTGAAGTTCTATAATCATTAAAAAAAGAGCAATGCAGAAGAAACTACATATTAAAAAAGGAGATACGGTTATGGTGATAACCGGTGAGTCCAAAGGGCAGAAAGGAAGAGTCCTCGAGGTTGACAGGGAAAAGAACAGAGCTTTGGTTGAAGGTATTAACACAGTTTCAAAACACACAAAACCAAATGCAAAATCACCTCAGGGAGGCATTCTTAAGAAAGAGGCCCCGGTTAATCTGTCGAACCTTATGCTTATCGATCCTGCGTCGGGCAAACCAACACGTATCGGCAGAAGGTATAATGACAAAAATAAATTAGTTCGTTACGCAAAAAAATCAGGAGAGGAGATCAAGTAATGTATACACCTGCTTTAAAAACCAGATATAAGGAAGAGATCGTCCCTGAATTAATGAAGGAATTCAGCTATAAGACCGTAATGCAGGTTCCAAAGCTGGAAAAGATTGTTCTTAATCAGGGTGTGGGACAGGCAATAGCTGACAAGAAGCTGCTTGAATTCAGTGTTAAGGAATTAACAGATATTGCCGGACAGAAAGCTGTTCAGACCTATTCATCGAAGGACATTTCAAACTTCAAGCTCAGGAAAAATATGCCGATCGGTGTAATGGTCACGCTACGCAAAGATAAAATGTATGAATTCCTTGAAAGGCTCATCTGCGTTGCTTTGCCGAGGATCCGCGACTTCAAGGGAATAAGTGCAAAGCTGGACGGACGTGGTAATTATACTCTCGGAATCACCGAGCAGATTATTTTCCCTGAGATTGACCTTGACAAAGTTGCCAAGATCATGGGTCTTCAGATGACTTTTGTAACATCGGCAAATACCGATGAGGAGGCGCTGGCACTACTGAAGCATTTTGGATTACCGTTTAAAAACATTAAAAACTGATTATATGGCTAAAGAATCGATGATAGCCCGCGAAGTAAAACGCGCAAGACTGACTGAGAAGTACGCAGCAAAAAGAGCAAAACTGAAAGCTGATGGAGATTATATTGGACTGAGCCGTCTTCCACGGAATTCAAATCCCAACAGACTTCATAACCGTTGCAAGCTTACCGGACGTTCAAGAGGTTATATGAGACAGTTCGGAATAAGCAGGATAACTTTCAGGGAGATGGCATCTTTCGGACTTATCCCCGGTGTCAAGAAAGCCAGCTGGTAAAAGTAAGAATGAATATTAACTATTTTAAAGAATAAGAGATGACTGATCCGATTGCAGATTTACTGACCAGAATAAGGAACGCCATTATGGCTGGTCATAAGGTGGTTGAAGCTCCAGCATCCAATCTTAAAAAGGAGATTGCCAGAATTTTGTTTGAAAAAGGGTATATCCTTAGCTATAAGGTGGTTGACGGAGAAGAAAAACAGAGTGTGTTGAAAATCGCCCTGAAATATAATCCGAAGAGCAAAAAACCAGCTATTAAAAAAATTACAAGGGCCAGTCGTCCGGGCCTCAGACGTTACATCGGAGTCGATGAAATGCCAAGGGTCCTGAACGGACTCGGAATTGCAATAATCTCAACCTCAAAGGGTCTGATGACCGATAAAGAGGCTAAAAATGAGAATATAGGTGGAGAAGTATTATGTTACGTATACTAATAGGAGGATAGTTTAATGTCACGAATAGGAAAATTACCTGTAAACCTGCCCAAAGGAGTAACAATAAATGTCAGCGACTCCAATGAGATCAGCGTGAAAGGACCTTTGGGTGAGCTGAAGCAGAGAATAGACAAAGACCTGAAGGTTGAAGTGGTTGATAACACTATCGTATTGTCAAGACCATCAGAATCAAAAAGCCATAAGTCGCTTCATGGTCTGTCCAGGGCACTTATTGCTAATATGGTTGTGGGAGTGTCGACNGGGTTCAAAAAAGAACTTGAGCTTGTAGGAGTCGGTTACAGAGCCGAGGCAAAAGGGCAGCAGCTCGAAATGAGCCTTGGTTACTCACATGAAATAATTCTTCAGGTGCCCGACGAAGTGAAGGTTGAAACAAAAACCGAGAGAAGGAGCAATCCTGTGATTACTCTGACCTGTATCGATAAACAGCTTATCGGACATGTCGCAGCAAAAATCAGATCGCTTCGTCCGCCTGAGCCCTACAAGGGAAAAGGGATCAAGTTTGTCGGTGAACAGCTTAGGAGGAAAGCTGGTAAATCAGCTAGTGTATAATCCGGTTAAAAAATAAATTATCATGGCTTTAACCAAGTTGGAAAAAAGAACACGGATCCGTATGAGGATCCGTAAAAAAATAAGCGGCACTGCTGAAAGGCCGCGTCTTGCAGTATTCCGCAGCAACAAGCAAATCTATGTTCAGGTTGTTGATGACCTTAAGGGTGTCACCCTACTGGCAGTCAGCTCCAAAGAAAAGGAGAACGCCAAGACAGGCATTAAGAAAACCGAGCAGGCTAAGATCGTTGGAAAATCTCTTGCAGCAAAATGCAAGGAGAAGGGTATCGAGAGTGTCATTTTCGACAGGAGCGGTTATAAATATCATGGTAGAGTTAAATCATTGGCTGATGCAGCCCGCGAAGGCGGTCTAAAATTCTGATAATATGGGAAACGGGATAAGAAAAGTAAAAACCAGCGACCTTGAACTCAAGGACCGGCTTGTTAGCATCCAGAGAGTTACGAAAGTTACAAAGGGCGGACGGACATTCAGTTTTTCTGCTATTGTTGTTGTCGGGAACGAAGATGGAATTGTCGGACACGGACTTGGAAAAGCAAGTGAAGTGACAACAGCTATCGCTAAAGGGATTGAAGATGCCAAAAAGAACCTGATAAAGGTTCCAATAATACATGGGACGATACCTCATGAACAGGTTGCAAAATTCGGCGGTGCAAAAGTATTCATCAAGCCGGCAACCGAAGGTACTGGAGTTAAGGCCGGAGGTGCTATGAGGGCCGTTCTCGAAAGCGTCGGAGTGAAAAACGTGCTTGCCAAATCAAAAGGATCATCAAACCCTCATAATCTTGTAAAGGCAACTTTTGCCGCGCTTCTCGAAATGCGTGATGCACTGGCTGTTGCTGAACACAGGGGAGTAAGTCTCGAAAAAGTTTTTAACGGATAGTAAAGTAATCACAATGGCAAAAATTCGCATTACCCAGGTAAAGAGCAAAAACGGAAAACCCGAAAGACAGAAGAGGACTCTTGAAGCACTTGGAATTACAAAGCTGAACCACAGCGTCGAACATGAAGCTACTCTCGCGATTATGGGAATGGTTGAAAAGGTGAGACACCTGGTCAAAGTGGAGAATATTTAANGTATTAACGATATTATATAAAAAGTTATGGATTTAAGTAACTTAAAACCAGCTAAAGGATCAGTAAAAAGAAGCAAGCGTAAAGGCCGCGGACAAGGTTCCGGGAAAGGCGGTACGTCGACCAGGGGTCATAAAGGGGCCAAATCAAGGTCGGGGTATAGCAAAAAGATAGGATTTGAAGGAGGTCAGATGCCGCTTCAGCGCCGTGTTCCGAAATACGGTTTTAAAAATATTAACCGGAAGGAGTACAAGGCNATCAATCTTGTTACCCTGCAGACACTTGCTGAAAAAAATGATCTGGAAATAATTGATTTTGAAATTCTCAGGAAAGCCGGACTTATTGCAAAAAATGATCTGGTTAAAGTACTTGGAAAAGGAACTCTCGAACGAAAACTCGAGGTTCATGCCCATGCCTTCAGTAAATCAGCAGTTGAAGCAATTGAAGCCCAGAAAGGTACCGTCGTAAAACTCTAAGTTCATGAGACTTGTTCAGACAATAAGAAACATCTTTAAGATTGAAGATCTTCGCGCAAGGTTACTCTATACTTTGGCGATTATAGCATTGTACCGTCTGGGTAAATATATAACATTGCCGGGTATTGATCCTGCGCAGCTGGGAGCACTGAAATCCCAGACCTCTTCCGGTCTGATGGGTCTTCTTGATATGTTTTCGGGAGGAGCATTTTCACAGGCTTCTGTGTTTGCCCTTGGAATCATGCCGTATATTTCAGCTTCAATTGTAGTGCAGCTTCTCGGTATTGTGTTCCCCTATTTCCAGAAATTACAGAAAGAGGGGGAAAGCGGAAGAAGAAAAATGAACCAGTATACAAGATATCTTACTGTAGGTGTTCTTATTCTTCAGGCTCCCACATACCTTGTAAACCTTACTGCTCAGCTTCCAGCTTCAGCCTTTGTTCTGGCAAACGGATTCTTCTTTAAGTTCTCATCAGTTGTAATACTTACTGCAGGAACTATGTTCGTCATGTGGCTTGGTGAAAAGATAACTGATAAAGGAATAGGTAATGGGATATCGCTCATCATTATGATCGGTATTGTTGCCAGGATGCCTGCCAACTTCATTTTTGAAGCCGGAACCAGGATGAACGGTGCCGGAGGCCCTATTGCACTTATAGTTGAGATCCTGATACTTTTTGTAATTATTCTAGGAACCATATTGCTTGTTCAGGGTACAAGACGAGTTCCGGTACAGTATGCGAGAAGGATTGTGGGCAACAAGCAGTATGGCGGAGTGCGTCAGTATATTCCACTCAAGGTTAATGCCGCAGGTGTAATGCCGATAATTTTTGCGCAGGCAATCATGATGCTCCCGATGATCATTGCCGGCTATTCAAACTCAAGCTCAGGGTTTGTTGTTGCTTTTTCAAATATGTACGGATTCTGGTATAACCTGGTCACAGGCCTGCTTATAGTACTTTTTACATATTTCTATACAGCTATTACGATAAATCCTGTTCAGATGGCTGAGGATATGAAGAAGAACGGCGGATTTATCCCGGGGATCAAACCAGGCAGAAAAACAGTTGAATTCTTCGACATGATTATGTCGAGGATAACACTCCCTGGTTCCATCTTCCTGGCAGTTATAGCCATTCTTCCGGCTATCGCAGTAAAGTTTACCGTATCACCCCAGTTTGCACAGTTTTTTGGCGGCACATCGCTGCTGATACTTGTCGGGGTTGTACTTGATACGCTTCAACAGATTGAAAGCCATTTGCTGATGCGTCATTATGACGGTCTCATGAAATCAGGCCGGGTAAAGGGACGGACAGGCGCAACGACGTCGATATAATAAGTTTAGCGTTCTTTGATGTTGTATTTAAAAACTGATGAAGAGATAGGGTTGTTGAGGGAAAGCAATTTACTGGTGTCGAAAACACTTGCAGAGGTTGCTCTACATATAAAACCCGGGNTTACAACTCTTCATCTCGATAAAGTTGCCGAAACATTTATCCGTGATAACGGCGCCGAACCTGCATTTAAAGGGTACGGTGGGTTTCCGGGCACACTTTGTACTTCAGTCAATGATGTCGTGGTTCACGGTATTCCTTCAGACTATATCCTGAAAGAAGGTGACATAATATCAGTTGACTGCGGAGTGATCCTGAACGGATGGTATGGAGACAGTGCATATACCTTTGCTGTCGGTGAAATTGACAATGATGTCAGGCGTCTGCTTGATTATACAAAGGAATCGCTTGAGGAGGGTGTTAAAGAGGCTCTTGCTGGAAACAGGGTTGGCGATATCTCTTGGGCAGTACAGAATAAAGCTGAAAACGGAGGATATTCAGTTGTCAGGGAGCTTGTCGGACANGGACTTGGAAAAAAGCTTCATGAACCTCCCGAAGTGCCGAATTATGGCAAACGGGGAAGCGGTCCAAAAATGGAAAAGGGACTTGTTATCTGCATTGAGCCTATGATAAACCTTGGAAGGAAGGAGACTGTGCAGATGCATGATGGGTGGACAATTAAAACAGTTGACGGGAGACCTTCGGCTCATTTTGAGTATGCCGTGGCCGTCGACAGGGGAAGAGCTGATGTTTTAACAACATTTGAATTTGTTGAAGAAGTTTTAAATAAAATGTAATCGAATGTCGAAACAAGCCTCTATCGAACAGGACGGTACAATCATTGAAGCTCTTTCCAATGCAATGTTCAGGGTGGAGCTCGAGAACGGACATGTTATAACAGCCCACATCTCCGGCAAGATGAGAATGCACTACATCAAGATCCTGCCGGGTGACAAGGTGAAAGTTGAAATGTCACCCTACGATCTCACAAAAGGAAGAATAACATTCAGGTATAAATAAGAAATATTAAGATAATGAAAGTAAGAGCATCCGTTAGAAAGCGCAGCGCCGACTGCAAAATAGTCAGGCGTAAGGGGCGCATATATGTTATTAGCAAGAAAAATCCCAAGTTTAAACAGAGACAGGGATAATTTATATAATTTTGCAACTCATTTAAGAAAAGTAATATATGGCACGTATTGTTGGTGTTGATTTACCAAGAAACAAAAGAGGCGAAGTCGGACTGACCTATATCTATGGAGTGGGAAGAAGTACTGCACAGAGAGTACTCGATGAAGCAGGTGTTGACAGGAATGCAAAGGTGGAGGAATGGACCGATGATCAGATTAATTCAATCCGTCGTATCCTGAACGATAATTACAAGCTTGAGGGCGAGCTTCGTTCGGAGACACAGCTGAATATTAAGAGGTTGATGGATATCGGCTGTTACCGTGGGGTCCGCCACCGTCTCGGTCTGCCTGTAAGGGGCCAGAGCACAAAGAACAACGCAAGGACGCGCAAAGGAAGAAAGAAAACTGTTGCTAACAAGAAAAAAGCTACTAAATAAATAGAATATGGCAAAGAAAACCGGAGCATTGAAGAAACGGATCGTTAAAGTCGAACCGACAGGCCAGGCTCATGTTCATTCATCATTTAATAATCTTATAATTACCCTGACCAATAATTCGGGTCAGGTGATATCATGGGCTTCATCAGGCAAAATGGGCTTCAAAGGATCAAAGAAAAATACTCCTTATGCTGCCCAGATGGCATCCGAGGAATGTGGTAAAGTCGCTTATGATCTTGGCCTCAGAAAAGTAAAAGTGTTTGTGAAAGGACCAGGTGCAGGGCGAGAATCAGCGATAAGATCAATCAGTAATGTTGGTATCGAGGTAACGGAGATCATCGATGTTACACCCATGCCTCATAACGGTTGTCGTGCACCCGGGAGAAGAAGAGTCTAGTAGATTGCGGAATTCGGATTTGCGATTGCAGATTTAAAATCCGAAATCAAAAATCCGCAATCCAAAATATTAAATAAGTAATTAAGTTCAATATTTTAAAAGAAAATGGCAAGATATACCGGCCCAAAATCAAGAATTGCAAGAAAATTCGGAGAAGCTATTTACGGCCCCGATAAAAACCTCGACAGGAAGAATTTTCCTCCTGGTCAGCACGGGATGAACAAAAAAAGGAAGAAAACCTCTGAATACGGGCTTCAGCTCAGAGAAAAACAGAAGGCAAAATATACATACGGNGTACTTGAAAGACAATTTCATAAGACTTTTGAAAAAGCTTCAAGAAGCAAGGGAGTTACCGGTGAGGTGCTTCTGCAGATGCTTGAAGCCCGTCTTGATAATACTGTATTTCGTCTTGGTGTTGCCCCAACGAGAGCTTCCGCACGCCAGCTTGTTTCACACAGACACATTACGGTNAACGGTGAGGTTGTTAATATTCCTTCATTCCAGCTTAAGCCAGGCGACATAATCGGAGTTCGCGAAAAATCNAAATCTCTGGAGACAATAGTCGATTCACTTACAACCAGGAGGTATTCAAAACTTCCATGGCTTGAGTGGGACGATGCACAAATGGCAGGTAAGTTCATGAGCGTGCCTGAGCGTACAGATATTCCTGAAGACATAAAGGAACAATTGATAGTTGAATTGTATTCAAAATAATTTATAAGATAAGTCCTATGGCCATTTTATCATTCCAGAAGCCTGACAAAGTTATAATGCTGGAAGCTACCGACAGGTTCGGTAAATTTGAATTCCGGCCTCTTGAACCCGGCTATGGCATTACTGTTGGTAATGCTCTTAGAAGGATTCTGCTCTCTTCATTGGAAGGTTTTGCAATAACCACCGTAAAGATCGAAGGTATCGACCACGAATTCTCGACAATTACCGGTGTTATGGAAGATGTAACTGAAATAATACTGAACCTCAAACAGGTCCGGTTTAAACGGACCGTCGATGATGTGGATCATGAAAAGGTCGTCGTCAAGATCAGCGGACAGGAAGTCTTTAAAGCCGGTGCTCTGAGCAACGCTCTCAGCAACTTTGATGTTCTTAATCCCGACCTTGTTATTCTGAGGATGGAGCCGGACGTTAAACTTCAGATGGAATTGACAATAAATAAAGGCAGAGGATATGTTCCTGCTGAAGAAAATCAACCGGTCGACAGCGAATTCGGAGTTATAGCAATCGATTCAATCTTTACCCCAATCAGGAATGTAAAATATTCTGTTGAGAACTTTCGTGTTGAACAGAAAACCGACTATGAAAAGCTTCTTATGGAGATGGAGACAGATGGCTCAATTCACCCTAAGGAAGCATTAAAAGAGGCAGCCAAGATTCTTATTTATCATTTTATGCTTTTCTCCGATGAGAAGATAACCCTCGATTCGGATGACAAGATGGCAAATGAGGAATTTGATGAGGAAGTACTTCATATGCGTCAGCTGCTCAAAACGAAGCTGGTCGATCTCGACCTCTCCGTCAGGGCTCTCAACTGCCTGAAAGCTGCCGAAGTTGAAACACTTGGTGATCTGGTGAAATTCAATAAGAACGATCTTCTGAAATTCAGGAATTTCGGCAAAAAATCCCTCACNGAGCTTGATGAATTGCTTGAGTCGATGAGTCTTTCATTCGGAATGGATGTGAGCAAATATAAATTAGATAAAGATTGAGATTAACTTGTTAAGGAAATAGAGAAATGCGACATCAGAGAGTTATAAACCACCTGGGGAGAACAAGTTCACACAGGAAATCAATGATTTCCAATATGGCTGTTTCACTGATCATTCATAAAAGGATCACTACCACNACTGCAAAAGCCAAGGCACTTAAAACTTTTGTTGAACCGCTTATTACAAAATCAAAGGAAGATTCAACACACTCGAGGAGAGTTGTGTTCGGCTATCTTAAAGATAAGGAGGCAGTCGCCGAGTTATTCCGTGAAGTATCACCTAAAATTGCCGACAGGCCGGGTGGTTATACAAGGATACTTAAGACAGGCAACAGGATTGGAGATAATGCGGAGATGTGCATTCTCGAGCTTGTTGATTTCAATGAAGCGATGAAGGGCGCAGAAACGACCACCAAGCCAAAAGCTGCCAGGAGAAGGAGAACCTCTAAAAAGAGTACCGGTGAAGCAGTATCCGCAAAACCTGAAAAGGAGACTCCCGTAAAAGCTAAAAAGAGCGCAAAGTCCCCAAAAGCCGATGATAAAGCATCGGATGATGCTAAGGCCGGGGAAAAATAATTAAAGATCATTTATAAGTAAAGGGATATGACCTGAAAGGCATATCCCTTTTTTTGTATATATTGCTGCAATGTTTAATGAAAAAATAAATTCTTATGGGACAAATAGTTAGCGTACACGCCAGGGAGATACTTGATTCCCGCGGCAACCCGACAATTGAAGTTGATGTTCAGACAGCCAGCGGCTACCTGGGACGGGCCGCTGTTCCGTCAGGAGCCTCAACGGGTGAAAATGAGGCTCTTGAGCTCCGTGATGATGATAAATCGAGATATCTGGGAAAGGGAGTTCTTAAAGCTGTTCATAATGTCAATAATGTTATTTCAGAGGAAATAATAGGGATGGATGTTACCGACCAGACCGGAATCGACAGAAAGATGATCGATCTTGATGGCACCAAAACGAAGAGCAGTCTGGGTGCCAATTCTATCCTTGGAGTCTCCCTTGCTGTTGCCAAAGCTGCAGCATTGTATCACGGACTACCGCTGTTCCGCTATATAGGCGGAGCAAATGCCGTTACCCTCCCGGTTCCAATGATGAATATTATTAACGGGGGATCACACTCAGATGCTCCGATTGCTTTCCAGGAGTTCATGGTCAGACCTGTCGGGGCTTCCAGCTTTAAAGAGGGTTTACGGATGGGTGCAGAAGTATTCCATTCACTAAAGAAGGTGCTTAAAGGACGGGGATTAAGCACGGCAGTCGGGGATGAAGGCGGATTCGCACCAACACTTGCCGGAACGGAAGATGCGCTTGAGACCATAGTTAAGGCAATTTCAGCAGCCGGGTATAAACCAGGGATTGATGTTACAATTGCACTTGATTCCGCCGCTTCTGAGTTTTATGAAAACGGTATGTACAATTATGCAAAATTTGAAGGTCCGAAGGGAGCAAGAAAAACATCAAAGGAACAGGTTGATTATTTTGAAAAGCTCATAGGTATGTTCCCTATCGATTCAATTGAAGATGGAATGGCTGAAGGAGACTGGGATGGGTGGAAAATGATGACTGAACGACTTGGAAAGAAGATTCAGATAGTTGGCGATGATGTGTTTGTTACAAATATTGAATATCTGAAAAAGGGAATTGACCTTGGCTGTGCCAACTCAATACTTATCAAGCTGAATCAGATCGGAACACTTACTGAGACTCTCAATGCAATTGAAATGGCACACCGGGCAGGTTACACTACTGTAACATCGCACCGCTCAGGTGAAACTGAAGATTCAACTATTGCTGATGTGGCTGTGGCAACTAATTCGGGTCAGATAAAAACCGGATCGTGCAGCAGAACTGACAGAATATGCAAATATAATCAGTTGCTGAGGATCGAGGAGATGCTGGGAGATCTGGCAGTTTATGGGTATAAAAAATAATAAACGTACTCACCCTCTTCTTTTCCCCCTCTTTGCTGGCGCAAAGAGGGGGAATGTCATTAATATCCGGTAATATTCACCCCCTTCTTTGCTTCAGCAGTGAAGGGGGTAGGGGGGATGAGTACATTCATAATTAAATCTGATCTCGGTTGCTTCTTTATGAGGTTGAATACAGATATCTGAAGAAGACCAATATTCGCACTTTCCGAAGTTATTAACAATTGTTGATAACTCATGTTTATATCCGGTGTACAACTATGAAATGCTACATGATTGTCATATCATATTCTTATATTATATTTGATCTATCAGGTGAGCGATAAAAGACTGCTCCAAAGATGCGGAACCGGAAAAGGTTACTTAACTGAAACAAAATCCGGCTCATTCAGACCTTCGGGACTGCGCATCAATAGAGCCGAGGCCTGAGCAGACGGACTCCGGTCCGCGATACTCAGTAGATCGATGAACCCGGAAACGTTCTTTCAGCGATTAAGTCACAGGGCTTCAGAAAAAACAGAGCTTCGGCTCCGGATACTCTGAAACTGATCCAGATCCTTCGGGAGATGACATCAGGGCCTGAATGACACTTCGTCCCGGAAATCCGGTCGCAAGACTGGACAAAAGGACAGCCGGAAGGTTCTGCTGTAACAGGCAAAACCCGAAAGCCATGGGTTGCAAATCAGGGTCTTGTATCAGGAAATGCAGCCGGTCAGAATAACAGTAACCTGGCGCCGTCAGCGGCTTCGGTTGCAAACGGTGAATGGGAACTAATCTTAGGAATAGTTCCCATTATTGTTTTATTCAAATCCCCAAAAATATCTCCCTGCCCGCTGGCGCGGATTTGCAATCCGTGCCTTATCTTACTCCTGTGTATTTTTTTCTGGCCTCGATTACAAATCGTCGCCAGCATTGGCTCCTGGGATTAAAACCTATTCTATATCTTTGTCTTAGTTATTTAAAATTATGGCCTATTCAGGACTGAAAGATTTTATCTCCATGCTTGACAGTAAAGGAGAACTTCACCGCATCAAAGTGTTTGTTGATCCGGTACTTGAAATCACGGAGATTACCGACAGGGTTACAAAATCGGGAGGCAGGGCACTCCTCTTCGAAAACAACGGGACCCGGTTCCCGGTCCTTATTAATGCCTTCGGATCCGACAGCAGAATAGCAATGGCCCTTGGTATGAGGGATCTCACTGAGGCAGGTAGCGATCTCGAAAAGATGTTCAGCCTGGTAACTGAAGTCCCGGCAACCATTTCTGGAAAAATAATGGCGCTGCCCCGGCTTCTGAGAATCGCCGGATATCTTCCTTCATTTTCGCGGTTAAAAGGATCATGTCAGAATGTTGTGTACTTCAAACCCGACCTGTCAATATTACCGGTACTGAAATGCTGGCCTCACGATGGAGGAAAATTTATTACACTGCCAATGGTTCATACAATTCACCCTGCTACCCGAAGGTCAAATGTCGGGATGTACAGGATGCAGATACTTGGGAAAGATGCCACAGGGATGCACTGGCAGAGACATAAAACAGGTGCAAATCATTTTGAGGCATGGAAGGCAACTGGTAAAAGAATGCCGGTATCGGTCACCCTTGGCGGCGATCCTGTTTATACATATTGCGCTACTGCACCTCTGCCTGAAAATATTAGCGAATATATCCTGGCCGGATTCCTGAGGAAGAAAAGGGTAAAACTTGTAAAATGTATTACAAATGATCTTTATGTTCCTTCCGATGCAGATATTGTAATCGAGGGCTATGTCGATCCTGCTGAAGATTTTGTTTCAGAGGGTCCTTTTGGTGACCATACAGGATTCTACTCCCTGGCTGACTTCTATCCAGTTTTTCATGTCACCTGTATCACCCACTCTCGTAATGCAGTTTACCCGGCTACAGTTGTCGGTGTTCCCCCACATGAAGACGCCTGGCTGGCCAAAGCCACCGAAAAGATATTCCTTTCACCGGTAAAGCTGGCCATTCAGCCTGAAATTCTCGATTTTCACATGCCGGTTGCAGGAGTTGCCCATAATCTGGTGATTGTCAGGATCAAAAAGACATATCCGGGACAGGGGATGAAAGTTATCAGTTCTCTTTCCGGGGCAGGGCAGATGATGTTCACTAAGTACCTGGTTGTGGTAAGCGGAGAGGTGGACATAAGGAACTACAAGGAGCTGATGCTCCACATTCTCACCCACACAGATTTTGGATCCGACATTCTCTTTACCCGCGGGCCGCTTGACGTCCTTGACCACTCATCCGACGCTTTTTCCTTCGGGGGTAAAGCAGGTATCGATGCCACGGCTAAACTTCCTGAAGAAAAGCAGGGAGGAATTCCATCCCCATTTACAATAGAAGCACCTGGTGAGGGCAATTATGCCCTGTTAAATGTGCCGTTTATAAAAGGATTCAGGTTTTACACTGTTTCCGCTGGAGCAGGAATACTGATACTGACTGTCAATCCTGCCGAAGATCCGGGANGTGTCAGAAAAATTTGCGATCTGATTAAGATAAATACTGATAAGCAATTATTCAGACTTGTAATAGCTGTAGATCAGCAGGTTGACATTGAAGATATTTTCATGNTTGCGTGGCAGGTTCTTGGAAATTCTGATCCTGCCCGTGACCATTGTTTTACCTCACCCGGGTCATTGCTGATTGACGGAACCATAAAATTCTACCGTGAGGGTGGATTCCCGAGGAGATGGCCCAATATTGTCAGTTCTGATGAAACAACAATTGAAACAATAGACGGTAAGTGGAATTCGCTTGGATTTGAAACATATCTTCCGTCACCCTCGCTAAAAAACAGGAAGTTGAACCACAAGGGTACAGATTCTATAGCAACTGCTTGATCTTCTCGATAAGGACAGCAGGTTGGAAAGGTTTTGATAAATACTCATCTATCCCGGCTGAAAGACATTTCTCACGGTCTCCGATCATAGCGTTCGCAGTAATGGCAATTATCGGTACATGGGTCTCTGTTCCGGCTTCCAGTTCCCGGATTTTTTCTGCTGCAATGATCCCGTTCATAACGGGCATGACGATATCCATTAAAACGATATCGTAGCTAGATGAACTTAGCTTTTCGATCGCCTCCTTACCGTTGGAGGCTGTATCTATACTGTTCACAAGAGGCTTAAGAGTGAGTAGAATGATTTTCTGATTGATAAGATTATCTTCAACAAGAAGGATATTAATGTCTCTCAGCTCTTTGCGAACCCTTTCCCTTGGGGCAACCGTCCCGGTCTCTCCGGCTGAGGCCATTTTCAAATCGGCAACGGGATAGGCAAATGGCATGCTTATATTGAGGACGGTAAAGTTATTGCCAGGTTCCTGGATGAATTTTCCATTATTTGAAGCTATAAGCTTTGTAGCGAGATGCACTTTGTCATCTTCCTGATCAATAAAATTTGTGCTCCTGTCGGTCTGAATGCGCATTCCGATATACCTTTCACGATCCGATTCCCTTTCCTTTCTGAGGTTGATTGTGACCTTTGTGGGCAGACCTGAGTTTTGAGATTCAATTGTATTAAAAATGTCAAGGAATATCTGTTTAAGGATTATTGGATCGCCCTGACAATCGTATTCACTATAGTCTTTCTTATTGAAAATAAAATCGATGTTTGCTTTTTCCTTCAGACTGTAAAGTTCAATCGTGTTTTGAATCGTTGAAAGAATATTGTACCTTATCTGTTTCCTAGTNTCGAAGCTTAAATTTCCGGCTGACTCCATTGTTAATTCATTAACAGTGGTGACCATATTATTCGTTGAGGCTATAAAAGTCTCTATAAGCTCTTTTTGCTTTTTCTGGAGACCTGTCGCCATAAGAAGATCGGCAATAATGACAAGATTGTTAAGCGGCTCCCTTATCCGGTGGGAAAAATCGGTNATAACATCATCTTTCTTTTCATTTGAGGAAGAGGCATCCCTGAATGATTCCTTGNCAGTTCTNATAAGATCATTGGCTTTTCTTATAATCATTAGAAACATTGCAGCACCAGATATGACGAGGAGTCCAGCAATGAGCCTGAGGTTAAATGATATTAAAATAACTGCCAGGATAAGACAGATTGAGGCGATTATTGAGTAGGTTTCTATTGAGGCTTTCTTTTTCCGGAAAATCTCATCAGCATTCTTATTCTCTGAATTCACGGAAACGTAGTCATCTGATTCCATCATTCTTTGATCTGATTAATTGCAGTGATGTAAATTTAACTAAAATTGATGATAAATATACATACCCTTAAATAATCAACCTTCAAAGGAAAATCTTAAATTTGTTACTGTGGTACAATTTTTGAACCGGAGATAAAAAGCATCAACCATTATGAAGAAGTTTTTGAGGGTTTTACTGATGATTGCAGTAATAGGTTCCGGNGATGCATATGTAAATCTGTATGCTCAGGAAGAGGGAGGTATGGTAAAATATACTCCCGACTTCAGGTTCAACGATGGCATCTACCTCAATTTCGACCAGGTCAAGTCTAACAGCCCGATTCCAAAAGCAAAGATTCTGACATCAACCGATTATAATGACAAGGATTTTTTTAAGAATCTTATGGCAGGAGAAAAGATCTATTTTTATGACGGCATGGGTATCCGTCAGGAAATAGAAAGGGGATCGATATGGGGTTATGCAAGAAACGGGATATTGTATATTCAGGTTCAGGGAAATTTTAACCGGATAACTTTTGTTGGAAGCATTTGTCATTTTGTTGCTGATGTCACCTCATATGACAGTCGTTATTACAACTCGCCCTACGGCTATTATGATCCTTATAATTCTTATTATTCTCCATACTATTCGCCTTATTCTTATTATTCCCCATATTCCTACGGTAATTATTACTCCCCGTATGGATCATATTATTCCCCCTACCGTAATAACACCGGGCGTAATGAATTAAGGCAATACATAATAGATTTTGAAAGCGGTAAGATTCTGGAATATGACCTTGAGAATACGGAACTTCTTCTGATGAAGGACAGTGAATTATATGAGGAATTTATGCGTCTGCCCGGTAAGAAAAGAAAGGATCTAATGTTTGTTTATATACGGAAGTTCAACGAAAAGAATCCACTGTTAATTCCTTCAAATCCGGGTCTTTAAATGAGAAAAGTACTTATTGCAATTTTACTTTTATCTTCATCCTTTGTTNTGCCGGGGCAGTCTCCTTTTCCGACTCCCGGTGAGATAAAGCAATTCAATGCTTCAAAAACATGTGTCGTACTGGAAGACGGTAACACTGTATATAATACTTATATACGGCAGGCAATGAATGAATACTGGAAGATAACACCCTTTGAGTTTATTAAAACGTCAGATTTCGGAACAAGGAGAACCGATCCGGCCTGTTCATTTATAATCCTGACCGAAACCAACTATGAGAATGACAAATCGAAGTCTGTTTTCAATTTTATTAACCTTCTTCAGGGAAAAAACATCAATGAGCTCGGAAAGATGCCCGAGATATGTGCTGTTCCTCTTTCATTTGCCGGAGAGGATGATATGGAATACGGCTNTAAACTCGGGGCAATTCTGGCTTTCATGCAGAAGCATGCACAGATGATATCGGAAGATCCATCCCTGACCGGGAGAAGATATCTGAGATACTATAATAGAAATATCCCGGAAGTCATGACAAAAAAAATCCTTGTAAAACAGGAGGATCTGTCTCCGGCAATTGGTACAATTGATAAGATAAAAGCCATTTACAGGTATGATATTGAGATTGTTCCGGAGGAGGTTATAGTAAAAGCAATTCAGGAAAAAGCCAAAAATACGCTGATTTTACATAAAGTTGGTCCTGTTGGCGAGGGGAATCCGGGTCACTGTTTTAAAATGCTTATCGGAACCGACGATTCAAACATGTATTATTACAATCAGCATGCCATTGACAAAGCAAATCCGAATGGCTTATTGCCAGCCGATCTGAAGCGTCTTGCGAAATTCTGATTGTGCAGCAAATTAAAAAGCAGGACGTCTTTTAATAAAAAACCGGATTGTCATGAGAGAGATCAGAGAATTATCAGAATCGGAAAGGAACTGGGCGATGTTATGCCACCTTTCGGCATTTGCGGGATTTTTCTTCCCTTTTGGCGGAATCATTGGTCCGCTGATCTGCTGGCTTTCAAGAAAGGATGAGTCGCTTTGGGTAGATCAGAATGGGAAGCAGGCTCTTAATTTTCAGTTATCTGTATTGCTATATATAGTACTTTCGGTTCCTTTATGTTTAATATTAGTAGGTATTCCAATTATTATCTTCCTGGGTTTTCTGAAAGTGATCTGCATTATTATTGCAAGTGTGAAAGCCTCTAAAGGAGAGGAATTCAGATACCCGGTTACCATCCCTTTCATACAATAGAATTTCATGAACAAAATTTCATGGTCAGAGTAGAAATTTGTATATTTCTAATCTGAATTGTCTTACTTGTTGCTTGTTCTAATGTATTGAAGACCGAAGACCGAAGATGAAATCCAGCAACCAGTAACCAGCAACCAGCAACCTGACTTAAATATTTCTGGCATGAAAAAAAATCAAAAAGACAAGAAACCCAGAGTTGAGGTCTTCAAAAAGAAGAATCTGTATCACGATATTAAGGCTGAGAGGCATGAAAAGCTGGGCAACAATGAGTACCTGGCAAAGCTCAGGAATCTTGAGATTGAGCTTGTTAAGCTTCAGGAGTGGGTAAAGGCCAACAAGCTGCGGGTAGTTGTTATTTTTGAAGGGCGCGATGCAGCTGGCAAGGGTGGGGTGATAAAGACAATTGCAGG
>JGI20214J51650_10000154_pt1 | contig 42058 bp, 31 predicted proteins | sample WetSurMetagenome_FD_51650 | JGI IMG/M metagenome (IMG submission 51650)
AGGTGAAATGAAGGAAGTAACAACAAGCTTATGACCAAACTGAGGCACTTTTACATTATTTGCGTCCTTTTCACAGGAAACAAAGGCAAGGATGAGCAACAGAGCAATTATTTTACCTTTAGTCTTCATACCCAATCAGAATTTAAAAGAATAAGTAACTGAAGGGATTACCGGAAAAAGGCTAACCTGCTTAAGCACACCGTAGTCTTTGTTATCTTTCGTTTCCTTTTCTGTGTAATAGAAGAAGGGATTGTACCTGCAATAACCATTATAGACCGATATTTCCCATATTCTTTCACCCCATTTTTTCTTTTTATGGAACTGCACACCCAGGTCAAGCCTGTGGTAAGGACTCATCCGGAAATTATTCTTATCCCCGAATTCGCTTGCGGTGAATAANCCGTTGAACCCTGNATAATCCTGAGTGACTGACACATTATCCGTTACTCCCTGAAATTTATGATAATAAGCCGGAAAACCCGATATTGGAAGGGTAACAGCGTTACCTGTACCGTAAACCCACGTTCCTGAAAGATTAATTCTGTCACTCAACTTATACAGAGCAACAACCGAAATATCGTGTCTCCGGTCGTATCTTGCAAAGAATTTCCTGCCAAAGTTCAGAGAATCAAATTGCATTATTGTCCAGGATAAAGTGTAGCCGATCCACCCGGTTAGATTCCCCTGCTTCTTCTGAATAAGTAGCTCGATCCCGTATGACCATGATTGTCCGGTTGTTACATTATTCTCCCATTTTATATCTTCAACCTCTGAAGGCTCACCGATTTCAAGAAACGATGCTCCCTCCCTGTATCCGATCACATCATCCATTTTCTTATAATAGGCTTCCATAGAGACTGAAACATCTTTTTTGATAAAATCCTTCACTATTCCTGCTGCAACCTGTTTCGACTTTTGGGGCCTGACACGTTCAGTGGCNGGAACCCAGAGGTCCGTAGGAAGGTTTATTCCGGTATTTGAAAGCAGATGGATGTACTGGCTCATAGAAGNGTAGGAGCTTTTAACAGCAAGACCGGGACCCAGACGCCATGCTGCAGATACCCTTGGCTCGGGGAAGCTATACATTTTACCTGCAATGAAATTGCTGAAACGGAGTCCGGCATTNATCTTGAGCACGTCAAACGGCTGCCATGTATCTTCGGCATAAAGGCCTGATTCAATTCCTTTTATATAGGTAAAATTTCTGACACTTATTTTGTTAGGAACATCAAGCTCTATATAAGCATGGGGGTTGAATCTGTGGAAGATTGCAATCAGGCCGGCTTTAACTGAGTGCTTTGGATTCGGATGAAAATCAATATCATGTTTAACCGTAAAATCTCTGATTCCTGAATAGTATTCAGCATAGAAATCCTTATTCTCAGCAATGACCTTGTACTTGTCATAAATGCCGAAAGAATAGTTGCTGAATACAATTGAGGTATTTGAGAATAATCTGTTGCCAAAGAGATGGTTCCATCTTAGTGTTGCGGTGGAATTGCCCCAGAGGAATCCTATATCTTCCTTGTATCCTTTCGATTTGTTTTTNATATAAAACTTATCCTCACCGAAATAGCCGCTGAGGTATAGCTTATTCTTCCTGCCGAAATCATAGTTAACCTTTGCATTGAAATCATAGAAGTAGTAACCTGTGTTTTCTTCTCCGCTAAGTTTTAATATCGGTCGGAGAATCAGATCGGCATAGGTCCGGCGACCTGATAGCAGGATTGATGACCTGTTTTTTCTGAGTGGTCCCTCAACTGTGATGTTTGATGAAATGAGCCCGATTCCCCCATCGCCATGCCACTCTTCGTTGTTGCCTTCCTTCATGTTCATTTCAAGAACTGATGAGAGCCTTCCACCATACCTCGCCGGAAAGCCCCTTTGGTCAGCTCAACGCTTTTAAGCGCATTACCGTTGAATAATGAGAAAAAACCGAACAAATGATTAGCGTTATAGACTATNGCATCATCCAGGATTATGAGGTTCTGATCTGGTCCGCCTCCCCTTACATAGAGCCCGCTCGAACCTTCCGATCCTTTCTGTATNCCCGGCATCAGCTGCAGGACTTTAAGCACGTCCTTTTCACCCAGAAGTGAAGGTACTTCTCTGATCTGAGCCGTCTGAAGCTTGACCGTGCTCATCTTTACCGATTCGCTTTCCCGCTCAATACGATCAGCACTTACAATTACTTCATCAAGCAAAAGACTTGCTGTTAATTCAATATTCAGCTCAATTTCTTTTTGAAGATTTACCCGGATCCTTTCAGTTCTGAAACCAACATATGAGATAACTAGTTCAACCGTATCGGCCGACGGCAGGGTAAGGGAATAAAAACCATAATTGTTGGTGGTGGTTCCTGATTTACGGTCGGACAGGTAAACATTTACTCCGATGAGTGATTCTCCAGATCCAGCCTCTTTAACATATCCGCTTACGGTGGATCTGCCGGACAGCTGGCCGGAGCTCCGACTGAAAGTAACTGACAAAAGGATTACTATGCAGAAGAATCTGGATAATACTTTTATCGGCGCTTCGTTATAATTCATGACCAGACAGTAATTTAACAGCAAACCACTCTTTAAATTTAAAGAAATTTCGTAAATGCAGCGGATTTTGCTAAAGATGTTATCAAAGCTTAAATATCGTTTTATGATGCAGCGTCTCGGACGCAGGCTATATCACTGCCTTATGTTCTACAGCATCTGATCCTTAGGCTCTGCCTGCCATTCCGGTTGGGCTTTTCCACTATATTTTCCGATGTTTTAAATTTCTATTCTATTTGGTGATGCAGGGTTTGATTTTCAACGTTAAACGATATTCGATTCATGATGGTCCGGGGATCAGGGTCACATTTTTTATGAAAGGATGCCCTCTTTCATGCTGGTGGTGTCACAATCCAGAAGGAATATCACCGGTCAGTGAGGATATTGTTAATTTGAGGAGAATAGGAGATAATGAGTTCCCCCAAAAAGAAACAGTCGGAAAATATTACTCTGTTAAAGAGATTCTTGAGATCCTGCAAAAAGACAGAATATTCTTTCAGCAGTCAGAAGGCGGTGTAACATTCTCGGGAGGTGAACCAATGATGCAGCCTGATTTCCTCCTTGAAACCCTTAAATCATGCAAGGCTGAGGGTTATCATACAGCTGTAGATACATCAGGATATGCTTCACTGGATAACTTCCATGCAATAATTCCTTATACCGATCTGTTTCTTTTCGATTTAAAACATCTCGATGCTTACAGACACATTGAATATACGGGAGTTTCAAACATTAGTATACTGGATAATCTGAGAATGATTGTTAAGAGCGGTAAAGATATTATGGTCAGGATACCGGTTATACCTGGTAAAAATGATGATGATGAAAATCTTACGGCAGTAAGGGAATTGCTTCGCAGCCTGAAATCTGATAATCTGAGGAAAATAAATCTTCTTCCATTCCATAAAACAGGAAAATCGAAGTATAATAAATTCAACCTTCCTTACAGGATGAACGGAACGGAACAGCCGTCGCAGGAAAGGATGAAGGAATTAAAGAAGTTCTTTGCAGAAACAGGAATAAAAGTTAAGATTGGTGGCTGATTTTCCGCCCCGTTCCCCCTAAAGGGGGTTTAAATAGGAGCTACTTTAAAGTCCCCTTCACGGGATTTAGGGGCAAAATTGGATTATTAAGTTTTACGATATTAATTTTTTTATATGATACTATCTGAAAGAGTTAAAAAGCTGAGGGAACAAAGCCTGAACGCAGTTGAAAGGATTTCGGCTGAACGTGCAGTATTGGTTACNCGTTTTTATAAAAGCGACGATGCCCGTGAAATATCNGCACCCGTACTAAGAGCTAAAGCATTTGAATACATTCTGAAGAACAAAAAGATATGTATAAATGAAGGAGAGTTTATTGTGGGTGAGAGAGGACCAGCTCCAAAGGCGGTTCCTACTTATCCGGAGATAAGCCTCCATTCACTCAGGGATCTTGAAATACTCGATTCACGGGAAAAAGTATTTTTTAAAGTTGATGATGAGGTCAGGAAGATTTATGAAAATGAGATAATCCCTTACTGGAAGGGTAAAAGCAACCGCGACAGGATAATGAGCAGGATGACCCCTGAATGGCTCAATTCATACNATGCAGGTATTTTTACTGAATTCCAGGAACAGCGGGCCCCNGGGCATACAGTTCTTGGCTANAAAATGTTCAAAACAGGTTTCATTCAGTTAAAGGATGAGATAAAAGAAAGCATTTCCAGGCTTGATTATTATAATGATACTGAAGCTTTCGAAAAGGCTGAGGAGCTCAAGGCAATGGATATTGCATGCGATGCAATAATAATGTACGCCGGAAGGCATGCTGATGAGCTTGAGAATCTTGCAGNCGTCGAAAAAAACGAGGTAAGAAAAGCAGAGCTTTTAAAAATGGCTTCTGTGTGCAGGAAGGTTCCGGCCAATCCTCCCGAGACTGTTCATGAAATGCTTCAGCATTACTGGTTTATTCATATTGGTGTTATAACAGAGCTGAATCCCTGGGATTCATTCAATCCCGGAAGGCTCGATCAGCATCTATATCCTGTTTACAGGAAAGAAAAAGAGGAAGGATCACTAACTGATGAGCAACTATTTGATCTNCTGGGGTGCTTCTGGATCAAGTTTAATAATCACCCTTCACCTCCTAAAATGGGAGTTACGGCAAGCGAAAGCAATACCTATACCGATTTCTGCCTTATCAATCTTGGGGGAGTTAAACCTGACGGTACCGATGCAGTTAATGAAATGTCGTACATTCTTCTGGATGTAATTAAAGATATGCGGATACTGCAGCCAAGTTCTATGGTTCAGATAAGCAGAAAGAACCCCGACAGGTTTATTCATAAAGCACTTGATATAATCAGGACCGGTTTCGGACAACCCTCATGTTTCAATACAGAAGCAATCATACAGGAGCTTTTACGCCAGGGAAAGAATATTATTGATGCCCGTAACGGAGGAGCTTCGGGATGTGTTGAAACGGGAGCTTTTGGTACCGAAGCTTACTGGCTCACCGGATATTTCAATCTGGTAAAAATACTTGAGCTTACCCTGAATAACGGTTATGATAATCGTACCGGTAAGCTGATCGGTCCGCAGACAGGTTATTCAGCTGATTACAAATCATTTGATGATCTTATTGACGCATTCAGGATCCAGGTTCGGTATTTCGCTGACATTAAGATCAGGGGTAATAATGTAATTGAAAGTATCTTTTCGAAGTTCCTGCCAGTTCCCTTTCTTTCCCTGCTTGTTGAGGATTGTATTATGAACGGCAGAGATTACAATGCAGGCGGAGCCAGATATAATACCACCTATATTCAGGGTGTCGGACTGGGAAGCATTACAGATATTCTCACATCGGTCAGGTATAATATTTATGATGAAAAAAAATATTCATGGTCAGTGCTGAACAAAGCCATTGAATCCGATTTTAAAGGTTTTGAGCATTTAAGGTACGATCTGATCTATAATACCCCAAAATACGGTAATGATGATGATTATGCTGATCAGCAGGCTGTTACTGTTTTTGAGATCTATTACGATGCAGTAAACGGAAGACCTTCTGCCAGGGGAGGAGTGCACAGGATAAACATGCTGCCTACAACTTCGCATGTTTATTTCGGAAGCGTTACAGGAGCTACAGCTGACGGCAGGCAGGCATTCAAACCCTTATCAGAAGGAATTTCACCAAGCCAGGGTGTTGACAGTCAGGGGCCGACAGCTGTAATTAAATCTGCATCAAAGATCGATCATCTCAGAACAGGAGGAACACTATTGAATCAGAAATTCTCACCCCAGTTTTTTGAAGACGAAGAGAGTTACAGATGCCTGACTACTATTATAAGGAGTTATTTCAATCTCGACGGGCATCATATTCAGTTCAATGTCGTAAATGCCGATACGCTGAGGGAGGCTCAGAAACATCCGGAATTATACAGGGACCTTATTGTCCGGGTCGCCGGATACAGCGATTACTTCAACGATCTCGGGGAAGATCTTCAGAATGAGATCATTCTGAGGACAGAGCACAAAGAATATTGACATTATCCCGGCCAATTACAAGTACTCACCCCCTTTTATTCCCCCTCTCTACTTCTTAAAGAGGGGGGAAACATTGATTTACAGTAAAATAACCCCCTCTTTGCAGAGCAGAGAGGGGGTAGCGGGGTGAGTACATGAAATCAACTATTTCCTCTTATCCTTCACCTCATTAAACATCGAAGTAGCTGTAGCTACGATACCTGCAACATCGGTAAGGTTTGAAGGAAGAATTATTGTATTGTTCAGTTTAGCAAGGTTTGCAAATCCGTTCAGATATTGTTCAGCGATACGAAGGTTGACGGCATTGAGCCCGTTTTCGTCTGAAATAGCTTTGGCAATTGCCCTGAGGCCGTTTGCAGTTGCGACAGCTACCTGTTCGATTTCTGATGCACGGCCAGCGGCTTCGTTTATACGCCTTTGTTTTTCTCCCTCCGATTTCAGTATAAATTCCTGCTTATCACCATCGGCATTATTTATCTTAGCCTGTCTTGTTCCTTCCGATTCGGCAATGACAGCTCTTTTTTCCCTTTCAGCCCTCATCTGCTTTTCCATTGCATCGCGGATGCTCTGCGGAGGAGAAATATTCTTGACTTCATACCGGGTTACTTTTACACCCCAGGGTTCGCTTGCTTTGTCAACAGCATCAACAATTGATACGTTTATAGTTTCCCGTTCCTCGAATGTCTTGTCCAGTTCAAGCTTGCCGATAACGCTTCTCATGGTTGTCTGAGCGATCTGGATGGAAGCGAACCTGTAATTATCAATACCATACGAGGCTTTCTGTGGGTCCAGTATCTGAAGATAGAGAATCCCGTCAACCTCAACCGCAATATTGTCGCGTGTGATGCAAATCTGAGGGGCTACATCAATAGCCTGCTCTTTAAGGGTATGCCTGTATCTTATCTTATCAATGAATGGGATAAGGATTTGGAAACCGGCTGTAAAAGTAGCCTTGTACTTTCCAAGCCTCTCGACGATAATGGCTGTTCTCTGGGGAACTACCTTTACCATCGAGGAGATCAGGATGAAAGCAAGGATGATTATACCAATCAAAATAAATGTGGTACTTGATGCTGCTGCTGCCAATGTAATTACTTCTGTCATATTAATTATTTTATAGGTTCAACAATTAGCTTGAAATTTTCCTTTTGTTTTATAATGACCCTGTCTCCTTTATGAATTGGAGATGATGATTCTGCTTTCCAGGAGGTGCCTTTAAACTCTACCTTACCGGTTTTTCCCGGTTCGAAATCAATTACTGCAATTGCTTCTTTTCCGGAAAACTCGTCTTCCACCTGATCGGATAATTCCTGTTTGCTGTAGAAGAAGCGTTTCTGTATCATTTTCCTCAGCATCAGCAGAGAGAGAACTGAGGTAACGGCAAATACTATAACCTGAAGATTTATTCCCGGATTGGCTATCAGGCAGAGAAGTGCTGTAATCCATGCACCGACTCCAAAAAAGAAAATCACAAATCCGGGCAGAATAAGTTCAAGAAGAAAAAGGGCAAGCCCTATTATAAACCAGACCAGTTCGGGTTTTGAAAAAAAAGATGTCATAATTATTCAGTTTAAGATATTAGTTGAGATTTTGTTTTGCATTTAGTAAAGATATTGGAAAAACATGACATTACAGCAGGAATAATACAGTTTCGGTTCCGTTATGGTTCGATTTTTCGTTCGGGAGTAAAATATTTCCCTGATTCAGTTTTTTTTTGTAACTTTTAACTCTCATTTTAATGACAGGCTGATGGAAAAATTCTTTGATTATTTTGATGAAAGATACAGGGAATCTGTATTAAATAATCCGGCTTCCGAAGATGGTCCTGTAATTACAATCTCACGTCTCACGGGATGCGATGCCCGTGAAACTGCAGCATGTATTGCTGAAAACCTGAATACAAAGTTCGGGATCACAAAATGGAAGTGGGTCGACAAGGATATAATCTATTCTATCGCCAAAGAATTGAATATCGACACCCAGCGGATTGAAAATTACTATGAAGGGATCAAGCTTTCAAATCTTTCTGAGATGATCATGGCCTTTTCAGGCGGATTTGTCAGCGATCTGAGGGTAAAGAAGGCAATAAAAGATGTTGTGCTATCCATCTGCAAGGAGGGTTATGTTGTACTCGTGGGGAGGGGGGGTGTTTCAATAGCCCGTGATATAAAGGATGCACTTCATGTGAGGCTTGTGGCTCCNTTTTACTGGAGAGTCGAGAATGTGATGAGGAAAAAGTCAATGGGACTTGAGACTGCAGAAAAGTTCGTTATTGAAACTGATGAAAAGCGGCATGAACTAATTCAGACTTTCCTGGATAAGAAGGTTAAAAATGTTGAGAGTCTGTTTGATGTCACAATAAACAGGCTTTCTTTCGACATTCCGGTAACAGCCGATCTTATAGTCTCAATGTACGAGAAGAAAGTTATTAAGCATANGNCCGAGAGGAACAAGATAAAATCGGTCCTTTAAAACTCTCCGAGCTCACCAACCCTTTTTATATGTATACTTAACCTTTTATCAAGGGTCTTTTTGTATGCCTCCCAGTCGGTAATAGGACGGCGCGCCACACCAGTTTCGATGGCCGCTTTTGCGACACATGCTGCCACACAAGATATAAGACGCGGATCAAGGGGTTTTGGTATGATATAATCTTTTCCGAAAGCGAGTTTGCTGACATTATAAGCCATGAGTACCACATCCGGTACCGGATCTTTTGCAAGAGAGGCAAGGGCCTTTGCCGCTGCCAGCTTCATTTCTTCATTAATTGTGGTTGCACGAACATCGAGAGCACCTCTGAAAATATATGGAAATCCAAGAACATTGTTTATCTGATTGGGATAATCTGACCTTCCCGTTGCAAAAATCAGGTCATTTCGAGTTGCCATTGCATCCTCATAAGTTATCTCAGGGTCAGGATTTGCCATTGCAAACACTATTGGGTTGTCAGCCATTGTAGCAAGCATCTCCTTCGACAGCATATTCGCCGTTGAAAGGCCAAGGAAGAGATCAGCGCCCTTTACTGCTTCTGCCAGCGAATCAATATCCCTTTCAGTTATAAATTCCTGTTTGTATTTGTTAAGATCCTTTCTCTTTTTGTTTATCACCCCCTTGCTGTCGACCATTACAATATTCTCTTTCCTGATTCCAAGCTTAACATATAGTCTTGAGCATGAAATTGCTGCTGCTCCGGCACCGCAGACAACCATTTTTATTTTATCAATTGCTTTTCCGGTGATTTCAAGCGAATTAAGAAGCCCGGCTCCTGAGATAATTGCTGTTCCATGCTGGTCATCATGGAAAACTGGAATGTCGAGCATGCTCTTAAGCCTGGTCTCAACTTCAAAGCATTCAGGTGCCTTTATGTCCTCAAGATTTATCCCGCCGAAGGTAGGAGCAATCCTGGCACAGATTTCAATAAGCTTTTCCGGATCTTTCTCATCAATTTCAATATCAAATACATCAACATCAGCAAACACCTTGAATAATAAGCCCTTCCCCTCCATTACCGGTTTTCCTGCCATAGCACCGATGTCTCCAAGACCAAGCACTGCCGTACCATTTGAGATAACAGCAACAAGATTTCCNTTGGCAGTAAAATTGTAGGCTTCCTCAGGCGACTTTTCAATTTCCAGGCAGGGGTAAGCCACGCCGGGAGTATATGCAAGACTCAGGTCAAACTGCGTACAGTAGGGTTTTGTAGGGATTACCTCAATTTTTCCGTGGCGTCCTCTGCTATGGTAGAGAAGCGCATCTTCCTTCGTAACTTTTGGCATTGGCTGTGTTTTAATGAATCTAAAGTACAACAAATTAACTGTATTAAATATGAGGAAGATCAGTATAATTTAGGTTTGACTGATCATTTTTACCTCTATATTTTTTGCTTTGCCGGTAAAATTCAATACTTTCAGCATCTCTATTTTAATTGGTTTTGTCCAACTTAAGCAACCTTGTATACATATGAAACAGAATCTTGCTATTGGTGTTGATATAGGCGGTAGTCATATCAGCTGTGCTGCTGTTGACCTTAATTCATTCAGGGTCCTGAAAGAAACACGTACCGAAAAAGCAGTCGATAATAAAGCTGAAGCCAATCAGATAATAATGGTATGGGTGCAGGCCCTTAAAGATGTCATTAAGAATATACCTTCGGATTCATTGAAGGGGATAGGTTTCGGAATGCCCGGGCCTTTTGACTATGTTAAGGGGATCAGCTATATTAAAGGTGTTGCTAAATATGAGAATCTTTATGGCTGCAATGTGAAAAATGCAATATCCGATAGCCTGGGTTTCCACGGGGATTTCCCCATAAGGTTTATGAATGATGTTTCAACCTTCGCTGTCGGTGAAGCCCTGGTTGGAAAGGCGGCAAAAGCTGAACGGTCAATTTCGATAACGCTTGGAACTGGTTTCGGTTCGGCATTTATTTCAAACAGGATCCCGATTGTCGACGGTACTGAAGTACCTAAGCTGGGTTGTGTATACCACCTTCCTTACGGTGACAATATCGCTGACGACTATTTCTCTACAAGATGGTTTATCGGGAAGTATAAAAAACTGACAGGGAAGGAACTGAGCGGAGTGAAGGAATTTGCAAAGCTCGCCGGAACAGATAAAATAGTGATGGATCTTTTTACCGAATTCGGTACGAATCTGGGAATATTTCTTGCGCCGTGGCTTAAGAAGTTCAAAGCGGAAATAGTTGTCGTGGGTGGAAATATCTCTCATGCATATGACCTTTTCGGGGGTATCTTTGAGAACAGCCTGATGAATGAAGGATGCAGCTGTAAGGTTGCCCTTTCGGGACTCAAAGAGGATGCGGCTTTTATTGGTGCGGCGTATCTCCTGGATGAGACCTTCTGGAAAGATATACAACACGCACTTCCCTTGATGTAAATAAATATACATTAAATAACATCNCCCTCACCCCCTTCAAAGGGGGAATTTTACACCTTTAAACGCTTAAACCTATAAACCCTTAAAACTTAATTAAAATGGCCACAGATAAAGTAAACATCTCAAAGATAGCACCTGTGCTTATGGCATTCTTCGTCATGAGCTTTGTCGACCTTGTCGGAATAGGTGTTGACCGTGTAAGCAAGGATATGAGCCTGAGCGCAACCGTAGCTCAGCTTATTCCCTCAGCGGCATTTCTCTGGTTCTTTATCCTTTCAGTNCCCGTCGGAGTTATGCAGTCGCGGCTTGGTAAGAAGAACATGCTTAACATTGGNATGGGAGTAACGGCTCTCGGTTTGCTGGTTCCTTTCACCTTTTATTCGTTCCCTATGGTTCTGACCGGATTTGCACTTCTAGGCATTGGGAACACAATAGTTCAGGTATCGGCAAATCCGCTGATGGTCGATGTGGTTCCGGGAAACAGGGCATCAAGCTTCCTCAGTTTCTCCCAGTTTGTAAAGGCTATAGGGTCGATGATCGGAGCTCCGCTTGCAGGATTTTTTGCAGCCCGGTTTGGAGACTGGAAGATTCTGTTTCTTGTCTTCGGAATAGTTTCAATTCTGTCTGTATTATGGCTCGGTACTTCAAAAATTGATGAAACCAGAATTGAAGGATATAAAGCCACATTTGCTTCTTCCTTCAAACTGCTGGGGAACGGTTATGTTCTGCTACTCGTTCTTTCAATATTTCTTGTTGTCGGTGTGGATGTAGGATTCAATTCAAATTCCGGACAATTCCTTATTAAAAGGTTCGGCATCGATCAGACTGCAGCTGAATCGGGACGCAGTGTATATTTTCTTGGACGTATGCTGGGGACTTTTGCAGGTGCAATAATGCTCACAAAGATATCTTCACGCAAATTCTTCATGTGGAGCTCAGCCCTCGGAATCTTATGCCTCACCGCAATTGTACTCATCAAATCGCCAGTGCTTGCCTGGGGACTTGTATTTCTGATCGGTATGGCAGTTGCAAATATCTGGCCGCTTGTATTTTCATTAGCTGTTGAAAAATATTCTAATCAGAGCAATGAGATCTCAGGCCTGGTTATGATGGCTATATCAGGGGGAGCTGTTATACCGCTTCTCGTTGGATGGGTAAGTGATATGACCAGTATTGCAATTGGAATGACAATCCTGATTGCCTGCATGATATATCTCTGGGCAGTTTCGATGTATTGCCTGAAAAAATAGCTTTATTTTAAACTTCATATTATGAAAAAAGAAAAACTTGCCAGGCGTGACTTCTTAAAGAAGAGCGCTACTGCTACGCTTGCATTTACTATTGTCCCGCGGCATGTTCTTGGAGGACAGGGTTATACAGCTCCCAGCAACCAGCTCACAAAAGGCATAATCGGCGTTGGCGGAATGGGCCGTGGACATATTGAATATGAAGGTACACGGCTCCTGGCTGTCTGCGATGTGGATAATAGCCACCTCGACCAGGCAATAGCACTGGCAGGAGGTAAGATAACCGGATATCACGATTTCAGGGAGCTTATCGCCAGACCCGACATTGATGTTGTGCATATTGCAACACCGCCTCACTGGCATGGCATCATTTCAAAAATGGCTGCTGAAGCCGGTAAGGATATATGGTGTGAAAAACCTATGACTAGAACCATCGGAGAAGGGATAAAAGTTGTTGAGGCTGTTCAGAAAAACGGCCGGATGTTCAGGCTCAATACCTGGTTCAGATTCAAGGACGAATTTTATGGACTCGGTACAACAGTGAAACCGCTCAAGAAGCTCATTAACAGCGGCGTTCTTGGATGGCCCCTGAAAGTTACTGTAAGCGGAATAACAGGATATGATTGGAAATTCTACTGGAGCGGACTTCATAACCTGAAACCTGAGCCTGTCCCTCCGGAACTCGATTATGATTTCTGGCTCGGACCTGCTCCATTAAAACCTTATAATGCGGAACGAGTTCATTCAAAATTCCGTGGATACTGGGATTATGACGGAGGTGGCCTTGGCGATATGGGCCAGCATTATCTCGATCCGGTTCAGTATATGCTGGGTAAGGATGATACAGGTCCTGTCTCGGTAGAGATAGATGCTCCTCAGCAGCATTATGATGCTGTTGGTTCGTGGCGAAGAATAACTTATACATATGCTGATGGCTGCCAGATTATACTCGATGGCGAAAATCGGGATAAGGATGCTGCCTACATAGAGGGCCCAAATGGTAAAGTTTACAAAGGATTCAGATCCGATATTAAGGACATGGAAAAACTGATTGAATCACTTCCTGATCCTGAACCCCAGGTTACAACTTTCACNGAATCAGTTCTTACAAGAAAGAAATTCGCCCTGAATGAGATGAACGGGCACAGATCATGCTCAGTTGTCAATTTGGGGATCATTGCAGTACGGCTTGGAAGAAATCTGAAGTATGATCCTGTAAAACAGCAGTTTATTGATGATGAAGGCGCAAACAGGCTTATCAATCAGCCTATGAGGGGCGAATGGAAGATCTGACATTAAACGCCCGGTTTGAAAATTTGAAAATTTGAAAATATTAAGAATCAGGATATGAAAATCATTAGAATATTATTTACGGCAACCCTGCTCTTTGCCTCAGCAGCAACTTCCTTTTCCCAGGATAGAAGGCTCCTTGAAACAAAGATTGCCGATCTTCTTGCCCAGCTTCCGGCAAACGATACCAGGTACACCGATAAACTTATGGGTGACATGTTTTCGCTTGGTGAAACCGGAATAAAAATAATATGTGATCAGATAATACCTGCGGGCACAGGTGATGATACCCGTGCAAGGTTTGCAGTGGAAAGCCTTTCAAGATTCCTGTCCCAAAAAGGAAAAGAGGCTGAAAAAGCTTCCTGGGAGAAGATCTGCATCGTTTATGCAACCGCAAAGAAAGACAACGGTGTCAGGGATTTCTTTATGAAACAGCTCCAGATTGTCGGCGGTGATGCGACAGTTGCCGCAATGAAATCATACCTCAATGACAAGGAAATGTGTTATCCGGCTCTCGCTGCAATACAGGCAGCAGGCGGTAAAACAGCAGAACTGGCTTTGGCAGAATCACTTAAGAATAAAGAACTTCCATGTGCTGCAGCAGTTATGAATGTCCTGTCCACTATGAAGTCAAATCTGGCTGTCAATGAATATATCGCGTTTGCAGAGGATTTAAATGTCAATAAAAGAGCATCAGCCTTTAATGCCCTTGCACAGAGCTCAAGCCCTCTTGCACAACAGGTACTCTTAAAAGCTGCTAAGGATGTCATGTACAGATGGGAGGTCAGCGGCGCTACATCTGCTTTGCTTGATTATGCAAAAAACCGGGGTCAGGAAGGCGACCTTAAGAGTATGGACAAAATCTGCACGCTTGTTATGGCTAAATGCAAGGATAAGCTGACTGTTCAGAATAAGATAAAGGCGATGNCTATTTATGTCGGTTTTCACGGGGTCGATGCTATGTCAGTACTTAAAAAGGCTGCNGAGAANTCCGATAAAACCTACAGGAACGCTGCATTAAGGACATCTCTGGCAATACCGGGGAAGGAAATTGTTCAGGAATGGATCGGTTATTTCCCGAAAGCCACGCCGGAAGCAAAACCCGGGATAATCAGAATGCTTGGAGAAAGGGGTAACGAATCAGCCCTGACGCTGATAAACACATCACTTTCCAATTCCGATCAGAAAGTAAGAATAGAGGCAGCAGCAGCACTAGCCAGTATCAGCGGCCTAAAAGCTGTTCCGTCACTGATTGAATATCTGAGGAATTCGCCAGGCGCTGAAGATCAGGACGCTGTAAAAGCTGCCCTGATGACAGTTTCGGGAAACAAAGAGGTTGCTTTACTGAAACCTGTGTTGAAGGAAGGATCACCCGCTGCAAAGAAAACNATTATAGAACTTCTGGCGTGGAGCAGGGGCAATGAGTATTTTAAGGAAGTATTGCCTTTTACTTCATCTGATGATGAGTCGGTAAAAACTGCTGCATATAAAGCCCTTTCAGACCTGGCCGGTCCTGATGACCAGGNGGAGCTTATTAAACTCCTTTCATCTGCCGGCAATAAGAATTCAATTGAAGATGTACAATCTGCACTTGCATCAGCAGCTGAAAAAATAAGTGATCCGGAGAGGCGTTCAGATCTGATAATTAAAGCAATCGGAACGAGTCCTGCAAAGGAAAAAATGATACCGGTTCTCGCAAAAACCGGTGGAAAAGAAGCTTTGGATATAGTCCTTAAAGAGTTTGAGAATGGAAACTCCGGAATGAGGGATATCTGTTTCAGGACCCTTACTTCATGGAAGGATTATACAGCATCAAGAGTCTTGTATGAAATATGTGCTTCAGGAAATAAAACCTTTGAAGAACCCGCATTTGACGGATATATAAGGCAGGTAAGAGCTGCCTCTCTGCCTGACGAACAGAAACTGCTGCTTTTCCGGAAGATTTTGCCGTTTGCAATCAGCTCCGAAAGGAAAAATCAGATACTAAGGGAATTAAGCAGGCTCCAGACCTACCAGACACTTTTCCTGGTGGGTAATTACCTCGATGATCCTGAAACGTCAGCTGCAGCCGCTTCTGCAGCAATGTATATAGCACTCCCGTCAGGAGGATCGGCAGTCGGATTATACGGGACTCTTGTTCGCGACATCCTGACAAAGGCGGTTCCAAAGCTTGCAGGCTCAGAAGGTGAATATAACAGGGAAATGGTAAATAAATACATGGCAGCCATGCCGCCCGATGNAGGTTTTAAATNGATGTTCAATGGTAAGGATCTCACNGGTTGGCAAGGCCTGGTCGAAAATCCTCTTGTCCGGTCTAAAATGAGAATCGTCGATCTTGAAAGAAGACAGGCAGAGGCTAACATGATGGTTCCTTCAAACTGGAGCGTGAAAGATGGTTGTATCTGGTTCAACGGTAAAGGAGATAATCTCTGTTCGGTTGTCCAGTATGGTGATTTCGAAATGCTCGTTGACTGGAAGATCACAAAGGACGGTGACAGCGGTATTTACCTCAGAGGAACGCCTCAGGTGCAGATATGGGACACATCAAGGACCGATGTCGGGGCACAGGTTGGTTCCGGCGGCCTGTATAACAATCAGGTCAATCCGTCAAAACCACTTAAGGTTGCTGATAATCCGGTTGGTGACTGGAATACATTCAGGATCATCNTGGTTGGTGAAAAAGTCTCAGTCTGGCTCAATGGTGAACTTGTTGTTGACAATGTTACGATGGAAAACTACTGGGATCGAAAGATCCCGATATTCCCAAAGGGACCTATCGAACTCCAGGCACATGGTACTGATCTGGCATTCAGGGATATATATGTCAGGGAGATCAACGAAAAGGATTATAACCTTACTCCGGAGGAAAAAGCCGGGGGATTTGTTTCCCTGTTCAATGGCAGAAATCTGGATAACTGGGTTGGAAATAAACAATCGTATGTAGTCGAGGAGGGGATGATTGTCATCAAGCCGGAGAATGGGAGCGGAGGTAATCTTTATACTGAAAAGGAGTATTCAGATTTTGTTTTCAGATTTGAATTTCAGCTGACTCCTGCCGCAAATAATGGTCTTGGTATCAGGGCCCCGCTTGAAGGAGATGCTGCATATGTTGGTATGGAGCTTCAGATACTTGATAATACTGCTGATGTGTATGCCAATCTTCAGCCATACCAGTATCATGGATCAGTTTATGGAGTTATACCGGCTAAACGCGAATATCTTAAGCCGCTTGGGGAATGGAATTATGAGGAGGTATATATCAAGGGAACCCAGATAAGGATCACCTTGAACGGAACTATAATTGTCGATGGTGACATTGCAGGTCCGAGGGATAACGGAACAATGGATCATAATGAACATCCCGGATTGAAGAATAGTACCGGACATATAGGATTCCTGGGCCACGGATCAGTTGTCAGGTTCAAAAACATAAGAATTAAAGACCTTTCTTCAAAAGAATAATTGATCTTTCATCTTTGTTTGTTACCCCCAACCCCCTAAAGGGGGCTCTTTTAAAGTCCCTTTCAAGGGATTTAGGGNTAAGNATATTGAAGTTAAGAATAAATATTATCAATATGAAAATCAGTACTTTATTATTGGGGCTCTTATTTGCAGGTATTTCCTCATGCGCACAGGTTAAACCGCCCGAACCGTTCGGTCCGGTTCCGTCCGATCGTCAGCTTTCATGGCACGAGCTTGAGTATTACATGTTCGTTCATTTTACTGTTAATACATTCACAGATAAGGAATGGGGTTATGGTGATGAAAAAGAATCTGTTTTCGACCCGTCTGAACTAGACTGTCGCCAGTGGGCCAGAACTGCAAAAGAGGCAGGAATGAAAGGAATAATAATAACTGCAAAACATCACGACGGTTTNTGTCTTTGGCCNTCCGGATTTACGGAGCATTCTGTCAAGAACTCCCCATGGAAGGATGGAAAAGGAGATATTCTTCTGGATCTCCGGAAAGCATGCGATGAGTACGGGCTGAAAATGGGTGTCTATCTTTCACCATGGGACAGAAACTCTGCAGTGTACGGGACACCTGAATATCTAACCTATTATCGTAACCAGCTCAGGGAACTTCTTAGGAATTACGGTGATATTTTTGAGGTCTGGTTCGATGGTGCAAATGGGGGCGACGGATACTATGGTGGGGCAAGGGAGACCCGGAGGATAGACAATAAAACTTATTATGACTGGCCGAATACCCATAAGATTGTACGGGAATTGCAGCCCTCAGCAATTATGTTCAGCGATGCAGGTCCCGATATCCGTTGGGTCGGAAATGAAAGCGGTATGGGAAGCCTTACAAACTGGTGCCTTCTGAAAAAGGATGAATTGTACCCCGGCGGCAATTTTGCAAAGATCCTTGGTGAAGGACACGAAGATGGAAATTACTGGGTGCCTGCCGAGGTTGATGTATCAATCAGGCGGGGTTGGTTTTATCATCAGAGCCAGGATTCACTGGTCAGGACTCCTGAAAACCTAATGGAACTCTATTATTCATCGGTTGGAAGGAACAGCAGCCTTTTGCTGAATGTGCCGCCCGACCGGCGTGGTTTATTGCATGAAAATGATGTTAAATCCCTTCTGGCTTTTAAGGAATTACGCGATAAGGAGTTTTCAACTGAGCTCGCAAAGGGAAAGAAAATTCTCTCTTCAAAAGACAGAGGAAAAGGATTTAAAGCCCGGAATGTAAATGATGGTGATCCTGAAACTTATTGGTCAACCCCTGATGACATTAAATCAGCGGATATGACTATTGAACTCGGAGCAGAAACTGAAGTAAACAGGATTTTGATTCAGGAGTATATCAAATTGGGTCAGCGTGTCCAGGAATTTAAGGTCGAAGCTTTTATTGATGGTGAATGGAAACATCTGATCGACGGAACAACGATCGGACATAAGGTGATTCGTAAATTTCCGGTTGTTAAAACATCCCGGATAAAACTAACTATTGTAAAATCCAAAGCTTGTCCGTTAATATCAAATGTTGAATTCTACAGAGCTCCCGGCGAATGAAGATACCCCCCTAAATCCCCGCCAGCTGGCGGGGACTTTGTAAAAGCCCCCTTTAGGGGGTTGGGGGCTAAGACCGCTTGAGGGTCAGGTGCTGGTTACACCTTCAGAAACATNTTTGCAATCTTTAGCGAAGCAGCAACTCTTTTAGTCAACCCCTCCCAGTCTTTCTTCTGAACAATTTCCTTAGTTATAAGATTTGATCCTATGCCGACGCAGGATGCACCTGATTCAAACCATTCTCTTAGATTTTCGACCGTTGGTTCTACACCTCCGGTGGGCATAAGGTTTGTCCAGGGACAAGGACCTTTTACAGCTTTTATGAAATCGGGTCCTCCTACTGATAATCCCGGAAAAATTTTAACCGTCTCAGCCCCGAGTTCCTCAGCATAATTTACCTCCGATACCGATCCGCACCCGGGTACCCATAAAATCTTTCTACGGTTGCAGACTTTAGCCATTTCCGGATTCAGTACAGGTGAAACAATGAAGTTTGCCCCAAGCTGAATAAACAGTGATGCAGTGCCGGCATCAACAACCGATCCTGCGCCCAGGATCAGACCGGGCACCTCTTTCTCAGCCCATTTGTTAAGATCACTGAAGAGCTCATGTGCATAATCGCCCCGGTTTGTAAATTCAAAGATCCCGACACCACCCTTGAAGCATGCCCTCATTACATTTCTGCATACATCAGGGTCCTTATGATAAAAGATCGGGATAATTCCTGCATCCTGCATCTTTACAATTACATCAATTCTGGTAAACCGTGCCATAATTTTTAAATTGTGATTATTTACAAATATATCTTTTTTTTACCACGGAGTTACACCGAGTTAAACGGAGTTTCACTGAATTTATATCAGGTTGTCTGACTCCGAGGACTCCGTGTCTTGACTCTGTGTCACTCCGTAGTTAGATTTTCTTTTTTTACTTTTATCGTTTATATTTTTAAATCTTTATCTTCGCCAGACAGACAGTCAAAATGGCACTGAACTATATCTGGATTGCATTCTTCCTGATCGGATTCATTGTAGCGCTCGGACAACTTATCTTTTCTGGCAATACCCAGATATTCAATGATATGATCAATTCTTCCTTCACTAATGCAAAGACTGGTTTTGAAATCTCGCTTGGACTTACAGGTGCTCTGACTTTATGGATGGGATTATTGAAGGTGGGAGAGAAGGGAGGAGTTGTTACGATGCTTGGAAAGCTGTTCGGACCCTTCTTTCAACGGTTGTTTCCTGAACTTCCGAAAGGGCATCCCGCATACGGATCTATGATACTGAACTTTTCTGCCAACATGCTTGGGTTAGATAATGCAGCCACTCCGATGGGACTAAAAGCCATGAAAGAGATGCAGGATGCTAATCAGAATAAAGAGACGGCATCCAATTCACAGATTATGTTCCTGGTACTTAATGCATCCGGACTGACAATTATTCCGGTCAGCATTATGGTTTACAGGACGCAGCTGGGAGCTGCAAATCCGGCTGATATCTTCATTCCTATTCTTATTGCCACCTATGTTGCAACTCTGGTCGCCCTGGTAAGCGTTGCAATAGTTCAGAAAATCAATCTTTTCGATAAGGTTATTTTAGCATATCTGGGAGGATTGTCAGCAATCATTGCCGGCATAATACTTTACTTAAATACTCTTCCGAAAGAGCAGATAGCAACTGTATCCACATTTGCTGCCAACTTTATTCTCTTTTCTATAATAATCCTTTTCATAGTCCTTGCTTTTATTAAGAAAGTAAATGTCTATGATGCTTTTATTGAAGGCGCAAAGGAGGGTTTCGGAGTTGCAATCAAGATTATCCCGTTTCTGGTGGCAATACTTGTAGCGATCGGCATTTTCAGGGCATCAGGTGCGATGGATTTCGTTGTAGCCGGATTCGAAAAGTTCTTTGCCTGGATTGGGTTCGATACACGGTTCACCAGTGCATTGCCAGTTGCCTTTATGAAACCATTAAGCGGCAGTGGTGCCAGGGGGCTGATGATCGATGCCATGACTGCTCACGGAGCCGATTCATTCATCGGACGGCTTGCATGTACACTTCAGGGAGCAACCGATACTACTTTTTATATAATTGCAGTTTATTTTGGATCAGTTGGCATAAAAAATACAAGACACGCCGTTGGCTGCAGCCTGCTTGCCGACCTGGCTGGTGCAATCACCGCAATACTCATTGCTTATATGTTCTTCGGGTAGAACGGCGTAACGGCATAACGGCATAATATTAGAAACCAAAACAATCATGATAAAAACAATTCCATTTACTGCAATTTTACTAAGTTTAGCTTCCTGCATTCAAACCCCTTCACCGACATTGGAAGATAATTCGGCAACGCAGTTTGTCGACTCCACCGAAATGACAAATAATTTTTACGACAATACCGAAACGTATCCATTGATTGTTAAAGAATTAACAGTGGAGGGAGAAATCGCTAATCCAGGGAAAGTTGATTTTTCTCCCCTGAAAAAGCATTCTATAATAGTAAAAGAGACACTTTTAGACTCTGCCGGATCAGATAAATTTGTCGGTGCTTACAGGTATGACGGATATTCACTTTTTGATATTCTCGAGAAACGCATCCTGAAGAAAGCCAATGCTGAAGAATTCAATCCGATAATCGACATATACATTGAGATTGAAAATGAAAAGGGCGAAAAAGTTGTTTTCAGCTGGGGTGAGATCTATTATCCAAATAACCTTCACAGAATTTTAATTGCCGACGGAGTTTCAAGAATCGTCCCTTCAAAGACAAAGGACCTATGGAAGCTTCCTTCCGAAAGCAAAATTATCTCCGGGAACGATCTTATAACTGAGAGAAATATTTCATCGCCCGTAAAGATAACAGTGAAATCTTTTCCAAAGTCATTTAATGTTGTAAAAGGATTATCGCCTATGTTCTCAAAACAGGTTACACTATATGAAAATGGCAGGCTCATAAGAACATTGGCAGATTATCCTCCCGCTTCTGAAGAGGTAACCTTTAATACAATATTTTATGGAAGAGGTAAGGGCATTCATAGTACAGAACCTTTTAAGGGTGTGATACTTAGGNATATACTTACCCNGATCTACCCGGTTTCAGGAGAAAACCTTAAAAAGGGAATANTGTGCGTTTCGGCTGAAGATGGATACAGGTGCTCCCTATCCTATTCTGAACTCTTTAACAGAAATGACCAGCAGGAATTTCTGCTGATAAAAACTGAACCAGGTGAGGACGGAGGACTTTTCCGGATGTTTCCTGCTGCCGATTTTTTTTCCGACAGGGCAATAAAATCAGTAAGTGAAATCCATTTGGATCATTAATTTGTTTTCAGTNACATGAATTCTGCAGTAATTTCCATAATGGTTCTGGTAAGTATAATCCTGATCATTATTCTTACCACNAGGTATAAATTGCATGCATTCATTTCCCTTTTCATNGTCAGCCTCATTCTTGCATTTGCAACACTTCCTGCGGGTACACTAATNAAAACAATCAAGGATGGATTTGGGAGCACAATGGCATCAATAGGCTTCCTGATAATTCTTGGTGCAATGATAGGGATAACACTCGACAGGACAGGAGGCACAAGAAGCATTGCTAATTATATCCTTTCAAAAACAGGAGAAAAAAGAAGCGCTGCGGCACTTGGTATAACAGGTTTCATAACGGGGTTGCCTATTTTTTGCGATTCAGGATTTATTATTCTCAGNGGACTTTCAAAGGCTTTCAGCCGGAAGTCAGGGATTGCCATGCCATTTATGGCCACAGTTCTTGCCTGCTCTCTTTACTCGGTCCATTGTCTTATTCCTCCGCACCCGGGAGCCCTGGCAGCAGCGGGAATCCTGGATGCAAATATCGGATACCTGATAATGCTCGGAGTTCTGTTTGCAATTCCGGGTGCACTTACAGCATTCTTCTGGAGCAGATGGATCACAGGGAGAAAAATCATCTCCGACCAGTTGCACGGAGAACCTGTTGAGAGTTTGCCATCCGAATCACTGCCGCCGGTATTTCTCTCTTTTCTGCCAATAGCAGCTCCGCTTCTCCTTATTACAATCAAATCGCTGACCGGCCTTATTGATAAGACAGGAGAAAATCTTATTTCCAAAATATTTTATTTTCCGGGCGAACCGGTGATTGCATTATTTATTGGTGTGATACTTTCCCTTATTTTACTTAGGAAAAGAAGTATAACAGAAATGAATTCTCTTTTTACTGAAGCAATTTTAAAAGCCGGGCCGATATTAATAATCACGGCTGCAGGAGGAATGTTCGGGATGGTTATTAAATCAACAGGAATTGGAGAAATACTTGGGAAGTCACTTGCAGGTACAAGTATTGGACTTCTGATCCCGTTTCTGATAGCTGTTGTAATGAAAACTGCTCAGGGGTCATCGACAGTGGCAATTATCACAACTGCATCATTCGTTGCCCCTATGCTGACAATGCTCGGTCTGGGAAGCGAATGGGGCAAATTGCTTGCAATGCTTGCCATGGGGTCCGGCTCGATGATTGCATCGCATGCAAACGATTCATATTTCTGGGTGGTAACGAACTTCGGTGAAATTAAAGTAAATGAGACTCTGAAAGTATACACCACATCGACAATTGTGATGGGTTTAACCGTTTTCTTCTGTGTTTGGCTATTTTCGTTGTTTGTTTTGTAATGCCCCCTTNCCCCTNAAGGGGGTTTATAAAGTCCACGGTGGGAAATCAACCCCCCAAGGGGGGCTTAAAAAGAAATGCGGATTTAGAGTCCCNTCTGGGGGATTTAGGGGTAAAAAAATGGAAATAAAAATTTGAATTCTGATCATGAATAACCATGAGATTGCTGAAAAGATTTTTATGGCAGGAGTCAGAAGCGTTCTGCCTGAAAAGCTCATAACAGGTATTATGAAGCTCGAAGGAAATCTGCTAATTGCCGGCGAAAACAAAATTCCGCTTGACAATATTAAGAATATCTATGTAATAGGTGCAGGAAAGGCAAGTGCTGCAATGGGTCATTATGTTGAAACCATACTAGGNTCGAGGATAACAGGCGGACATATTGTCGTCAAACACGGATATTCATGCAAGCTNAAAAGAATTGAAGTCAGCGAAGCAGGTCACCCTGTTCCGGATGCCGGGGGATTAAGGGCAGCTGAAGATATTGTAGCCATTTCGTCCAGGGCAACTGAAAATGACCTTGTGATCTGCCTTATTTCCGGAGGTGCCTCTGCATTGCTTGCCGATCTGCCGCCCGGGATACTTCCCGAGGAGCTGTATATTATGAATAATCTTCTGATCAGATGCGGTGCTTCAATACATGAAATTAACTGTATCAGAAAACATCTTTCCCGGATAAAGGGGGGACAGCTCGTCAGGATAATAAGGCCGGCCGCTCTTGTGACAATAATTCTTTCGGATGTGATAGGTAATCCTCTTGATGTAATCGGTTCAGGTCCGACGGTGCCCGATTCGTCAACTTTCGGTGATGCACTTAAAGTTATCGAAAAATACAACCTGTCATCTNACATAACCTCCGGCTTGCTGAATTACCTTAAAGACGGGATGAATGGACTTCATCCTGAAACACCTAAACCTGGAGATCCTCTTTTTGAAGGTGCACTTAATATTCTTGCCGGAACAAACCTGACAGCATTAAAAGCTTCCAAAGACAAGGCAATCAGTCTTGGATATAAAACTTTTATAATTGATGCTGAGTTAAATGATGATATTGAGAGTGTGTGTGAATCTGTTTTTAATATGGCGGTTTCCTTTAAGAATAATAAGGATATTCAGAAGCCAGCCTGTCTGTTGTACGGCGGTGAGGCTACTGTAAAAGTAACCGGAAACGGGTACGGAGGAAGGAACCAGCACCTGGCACTTTCAACTGCATTAAGACTCAGAAATATCCCCGGGATTACTCTGCTTTCGGCAGGAACTGACGGAACAGACGGACCAACGGATGCTGCAGGGGCTGTAGTGGATTCGGATACTGTTGGTAAGGCAGTTTTATTAAATGAAGATCCCGTAAATTATCTNGCGGAGTTCAATTCCTATGTCTTTTTTAAACGTTTTGGAGGCCACATAATTACGGGCCCAACCTATACCAATGTAATGGACCTGGTAGTTGTACTAATCGAATAAACTGTCGGCCGTTTTTATTATATTTGTTTTTATCACATCATCCATACTCTCTTTAAACCAATTTTCGAAGATGAAAGCCCTTGTACTTGAGGAATATAAAAAACTTGTTTACAAAGATGTTATGGATCCGGAAATCAGGCCCGACGAAGTTCTTGTAAGAATTAAAGCCTGCGGGATATGCGGATCAGATGTCCATGGTTTTGACGGCAGTACAGGAAGGAGAATTCCGCCTGTTATTATGGGTCATGAGGCTTCAGGAACTATTGAAACAACAGGNCAGGCTGTAAAAAAATGGCACAAAGGAGACAGGGTTACCTTCGACTCGACAGTTTACCCTCTGGACGACTGGTTTACGCTTGAAGGCAGGTATAACCTCAGTGATAACAGGGAAGTGCTTGGAGTTTCGCCGGGTGAATACAGAAGGAATGGAGCCTTTGCTGAATTCCTCTCAGTTCCGCAGCATATCCTTTACAGGATCCCCGATTCAGTTACTTTCGAACAAGCTGCAATGGTTGAGGCTGCTGCTGTCGCTCTTCATTCAATTAATGTCGCTCAAATGAAAGCTGGCGATAGTTGTGTTGTAACCGGTGCAGGCATGATTGGAACCTTTTTGATAAAGCTGCTGAGAATCGCGGGAGCTGGAATAATCATAGCGATTGACATTGATTCCGGCAAACTTGCCTCTGCGAAGGAGGCTGGAGCAGATAAGGTTTTTAATGCATCAGAAAAAAATATAGAAGAAAAAATAAAAGCACTGACAAATTCCCGCGGTTCTGATATCTCGTTTGAAGCTGCAGGTAAAAATGAAACGGTAAATACCGCCATAGCTGCTGCACGAAAGGGGGGAACAGTTGTTCTGATTGGGAATACTTCAAAAACGATTGAACTGCCTCTACAGAAGATTGTCACAGGAGAATTAAAAATACTTGGAAGCTGTGCCATNAGGGGTGAATATGAAATTATTCTTAAATTATTGGAAGACAAGAGACTGAANGTTGATGACCAGATCTCTGCCATTGCTCCTCTCTCAGAAGGTGCTGACTGGTTCAGGAAACTATACAATAAAGAGGGTAACCTGAGAAAAGTGATTTTGATCCCATAATTGATTCTGATGGTGTCTGAAAGGATTTATAATATATCAATTGCAGGATGCGGCAAAGTTGCTCATCTTCATGCAAAAGCGATTAAGAATATAAAAAATGCCAGGCTTGCAGGGGTTTGGAGCAGAAGTCAGGATACCGCAAAAAGTTTTGCATCAATTTACAAAACAAAGGCATATTCGGAGATTGCTCCCATGGTGCTTGAAAATGAGACTGACCTGGTAATTGTCTGCACCCCGCACCCTTTTCACAAACAACCAGCAGTGGAGGCTGCCTCGGCCGGGGCAAATGTGCTTGTTGAAAAGCCGCTTGCTGCTGATCTTCGCGATTGCGAGGCGATCATAAATGCCTGCAGAAAAAGATTTGTAAAGCTGGGAGTCATAAGCCAGCGCAGATGGTATTCGCCTGTAATGAGAGTCAGGAACGCCATTGACAGTGGAAAGATCGGAAAACCTTTACTGGCTACCNTTACGATGCTAGGATGGAGGGATAAAGCCTACTATGATNCAGATGAATGGAGGGGAACCTGGAAAATGGAAGGTGGAGGGGTTCTTGTTAATCAGGCGCCTCATCAGCTCGATCTTATGCTCTGGTTCATGGGTGACGTAGATGAAGTTTACGGGGTCTGGAAAAACCTTAATCATCCGTTTATAGAGGTCGATGATACGGCAGTTGCAATTGTAAAATTCAAAAGCGGTGCAATAGGTAACATACTTGTCAGCAACTCCCAAAAGCCCGGCATTTACGGAAAAGTCCATATACACGGTGAAAACGGAGCTTCCGTTGGTGTCCAGACAGATGGCGGAGCAATGTTCATTGCAGGGATGACAGGTNTNGNNGAACCGCCNGTAAATGATCTGTGGACCATTCCTGGTGAGGAGAAAATGCTTAAGAAATGGGTGAAAGAAGATACNGAAATTTTCAATAAATATGATCCGACGGTTTATTACATGCAATGCCAGATNGAAGATTTCGTCAATGCCATAAAAAATGACTCTGATCCTCTTGTAACAGGTGAAGCAGGTCGTAAAACGGTAGAACTGTTCACATCAATTTACAGNTCAACGCGTGATAATATTTCAGTAAAATTCCCGCTCAAACCTGAACCAGGCTTCGATGGAAGAGGATAAATTCAAACTTGTAAACTGCAAACTCCAAACTCCAAACTTTAAACTTCTGCCCTATGTCAGCCACATATATTATTCTAATTGTAGTAGTCGGGGTCACACTCCTGCTTCTGATGGTTCTTAAATTCAAACTCAATGCATTTATTGGACTTCTGATAACCTCAATTGTAGTTGGTGTTATGGCAGGAATGCCACTGCAGAAGATTTCAGCCAGCATACAGGAAGGAATGGGAAGCACTCTGGGTTTTGTGGCTACCGTCGTAGGCCTTGGAGCAATTTTCGGACAGATGCTCGAAAGTTCGGGAGGTGCAAAGTCGCTTGCACATTATCTTCTCAGGAAATTCGGAACCGACAGGGCTCAGTGGGCATTAATGCTGACAGGATTTATTGTAGGAATTCCCATTTTCCTTGATGTTGGATTCATCATCCTGGTGCCTTTGGTCTATGCCCTTACAAAAGATACCAAACGGTCTTTGCTCTATTATGCAATACCTCTCCTTGCAGGCCTTGCGGTTACACATACAATGGTGCCACCGACACCAGGACCGATGGCTGTCGGGGAAATTCTCGGCGTCGACCTCGGCTGGGTAGTTATGATGGGTTTAATCGTCGGGCTACCGACAGCAATTGTCGCCGGACCTCTTTTTGGCAGATTTATTTCAAAGAAAATTCATCTGCAGGTACCTGAAATATTCCAGGAATCAAAACCAGAAACTGATGAAACAGCCCGGAAGCTCCCATCATTTGGAATAATAGCAGGATTGGTAATGATTCCGTTGATGCTTATCCTGATGAGCACTTTCATCAAGCTTGGGGTGGATAAAAAATGGATACAGAGTTCTATAGTTACTGATATCCTGATCTTTATTGGCCATCCGTTTACTGCTTTGATTATTGCCACCCTGCTCTCTATTTTGCTGTGCCTGAAAAGAAATATGTCAAAACAGGCAATCCTCGACCTNAGTACAAAAGCCCTTGGTCCGGCGGGCATAATTATACTTGTTACAGGCGCCGGTGGTGTTTTAAAGCAGATACTTGTTGACAGCGGCATTGGCAAGATGCTTGCAGAATCACTGGCTGATTCATCTATCCCATTGCTTGTACTTGCATGGCTCCTGGCAGCCCTCGTCAGAATCACACAGGGTTCGGCAACAGTTGCCATGATTACTGCTGCCGGAATTATAGCACCTCTGCTTTCATCATTTAATCTTGACCAGCAGAATACTGCGCTGATTGTAATAGCAATTGCAGCCGGAGCCACCATACTGTCGCATGTTAATGACAGCGGTTTCTGGATTGTAGGTAAATATTTGGGGATGAACGAGAAACAGACACTTCAGAGCTGGACTGTCATGGAAACCATTATTGCGGTTTGCGGTTTGATTTTTACACTCCTGGTATCTTTGTTTTTCCGTTGATCCGAAGGTTTAAAGAGCTATCTTTGGGAAATCAGGAANTTTTAATATTAAACAGGCAAAGATTTTATGAAGCTGAAGTTTTTGGGTGCTGCACGGGAGGTCACGGGAAGCAAGACACTTGTTACCACTGATTCGGGTAAAAGATTGTTGCTGGATTGCGGGATGTTCCAGGGAAAAGGNCTTGAGACAGATGAGATGAACAGGGATCTTGGATTTGATCCTTCCATGGTTGATCATATTCTTCTNACCCATGCTCACATTGATCATTCAGGTCTCATCCCTTATGCTTACAAAATGGGATTCCGGGGATCAATTGTATGTTCAAATGCCACCCGCGACCTTTGTTCGATAATGCTTGCTGATACTGCTTTTATACAAGAGCACGACACAAAAGTCTTTAATAAAAGACGTACGAAGAAAGGACTTCCACTTGTAACACCAATTTTTACACAGGAAGATGCAAAGGAGTGTATGGCTCTTTTCATCGGTGTTCCAAATGAAATGAACTTCAGAATAGATGACAAGATAAAAGTCAGGTTCACAAACACTGGCCATATGCTTGGCAGCGGTGTGGCAAATCTGACAGTAACTGAAAACGGTCATACAACAAGATTATCTTATACAGGCGATATTGGCCGGCCGGCAAGCAGGATACTTGCTCCTCCCAAACCTTTTCCGCAGGCGGATATCCTGATTACCGAGTCAACATATGGCGACAGACTTCACAAGGATCTTATCTCAGCCGATGAGGAATTGCTGAAAACCGTTATCCACACCTGTGTTGAGAAAGGCGGCAAGCTTATTATACCTTCCTTTAGTGTCGGACGCACACAGGAAATAGTTTATTCGCTAAATAACTTTTTTAACCAGGGAAAACTTCCAAGAGTTGAGATTTTTGTAGATAGTCCTCTGGCAGTCAATGCCACTTCTATTTTCAGGATGCATCCTGAATGTTTCAACAAGGATATACTACAGATTATGGAAGCAGATTCTGATCCTTTTGGCTTTAACAGCCTCACCTATATTACACGTCAGGAAGATTCAAAGGCCCTGAATGATTATAAAAAGCCCTGTATTATTATCTCTGCATCAGGTATGATGGAAGCCGGAAGAATCAAGCATCACCTTGCGAACAATATATCCAATCCTAAGAATACAATTCTGGTTGTGGGATATTGTTCTCCGTCCACTCTTGGCGCCAGGATAGCAAGGGGAGATAAGGAAGTCTCTATATTCGGAACTGTCTATAAGGTAAATGCTGAGGTGAACAGTATTGATTCATTCAGTGGCCATGGCGACTATAAGGAAATGATGAGCTTCCTCAGTTGCCAGAATTTAAGTCAGCTTCAAAGGACCTTTCTGGTTCACGGGGAATACCAGACCCAGGTAAATTATGCGGCAAAACTGCAGGAGGCAGGGTTCGCCAATATCCAGATTCCCTCAATGCGGCAGGAGTTCACACTTTAACGGTACGAGGTACGCGGTGCGTGGTTCGTGGAAGAAATTTTTTTTTGGATTTCCCCATACCCCGAACCCGCACCATTTCTATCTTATGTATTTCTTAAGTTCTTCGCGTACTTTCTTCCATTCGGGATAAACCTCAGATAAAAGTCTGTAATAATCGGCGCTGTGATTATGATGTTTTAAGTGACATAGCTCATGGATTATGACATATTCTGTAAATTTTTCATCCAGCCTGATAAGATCGTAACTGATAGCTATTTTTCCCATTGATGAGCAACTTCCCCATCTTTTTTTCATCATTCGTATTACAAGACCGGTTGGCTTGAATCCATAACTGCTGTACTTTGTCAGGATCTCATTGAATTTCAGTTTTATCTTGTCCTGAGCAACATATTTAAACCAGTCTTCAAGCAATGCTCTGATAATTAGTGGATTAATGTTTTTGAGATATCGTGCTTCAATAATATTGCTGTCTGTCGTTTTTACCGAATACTTATCCGATTCAAATAACCTGAGCTTATATTCTTTTCCGTAAAGTAAAACAGTATCACCATCTGAATAACCTTTTATATTGTCCAGTCTTTTAAGAGAATTAAAACCATAGAGAGTCTTGGTTATCCAATCCGATTTTTCATTTACAAACCTTCGGATCGTGTTCACCGGTGTCATAAAGGGGGCTTTTACGAAAACGCCGGAATCAGGACTGATAATTATACTTATTGTACGCCGGCGGGAAAAAATAATCCTGTAGTTAAAATCCCCTGTACTCTGGATCTGTAAAGCCATAAACTTATCTATTCTCCTTTATGTTTTGTGTTTTGCAGCGAGGAAAGGTAATAAACAAGACATGCAGTTCCATCCATTGTGCACTCATTTGTTGAATAATCTGCAAAATCATCATGGTAAACCGCGAGGCTGGTCTGAAATTGTGAATATTCATCTTCCGCTGACAGATAAATATATTTAAGGTTCTTAAAGATAGTGGAATAAACAGGTCCGTCGACAAGTCCTCCGGGAACCTTCTCTCCTCTGACAACATAGGATGAGTGTGTATTTTCAGGATAGTCACCATTTTCAGGAAGACCAACTACCATGCTTGTACCCCATGGATTACAACCGAACAGCCAGTCGCGGTGAGCGGCTTCCATCTCTTTAAACGACTGATCTCCGCTTATCCGGCTGTAAAGGTCTGACTGAGTCAGGGTGGCCGCTACAAGGTTGTTTGAACACCAGATAAATGGTACACCTATCCGGAACGGATTCTTTTCCCCCTTAACTTCAATACGTTGTAATCCATCCCTCATGTTTTTAAGGAACTCATCCTTAAAAGCAGACCGGTCCGTTAAATTCGCTATTCCCGGGTGTCCCATATTCATGAAAGGATACCATTGATAATGGTGGGCAGTGTCGGCTCCTATCCAGGGTGTAACCGGCTCTTTTCTTCCAAAATCAACAGCATGATCAAGATACGTCTCATCCCCGGTGATCCTGTATAATTCAATGGCTGCCAGTTCCATATCGTCGACCCAGTTATCTTCTTCATAAAAATACGGAGCTGTTCCGGGAGCGGTCTGACAGACACCCGGATTTTCGAGTCCGTATTTAAATGCCGAAATAGCTTTTTCAGACAGCAGCCTTGAAAATTCAGGATCGATCGGTTTATATATTTCAGAGCCCATTGCAAATGCTGAAGCGAATTTCCCTGCTGTTGAAGCTATACCTGTTGTGTGGTTTTTATATCTGAAAAGTCCCTGTTCCTTTCCTGTGCATCTGTACACAGGTCTTTCAGCTCCTTTGCCGTAATCGGCTGTATCCTCATTCGGAAACCGGAAACCGATGTGGTCGCGGTCATCTGCAATCTGGTTATACATTATGCCCGGGGCCGGGTTCATCTTCAGCAGCCAGTCGAGTCCCCATCTGCTTTCATTAAGAACATCAGGTATTCCGTCCTTTCCGGGTAATCCGTTTGCCACAAAATTATCGCCGAATGAAGATGGATTTGCAGCGAAAGCAAATAGCATCTGATAGGTTGCGTTTGCCGAGGTTGCAACATACTGGAGATAGTCGGCAGCATCGTGCCATCCGCCTGTTGCATCGATATGAAGTGAATCATTTTTCCCTCCGTAAATCACATATCCGTCATGCGTGTGGCATGAATCTTTCAGCCACGGATTAAAGCCGCATCTCTGTTGTCTCATATAATTCAGCAGGAAATCAGCTGTGCCGTAATAAATATCATCCGAGATTCTGAAGTCGGGCGAAACTGTATTTCCTGCTTCGATTCTGTAAGTGCCTTCTTTTGAAAGTTCACTAAAATTGAGGCGGAAGCAGCTATTAAACGGGGGCATGGATGCGGCACCTTCATTTATTTTCTTCTCGAGAATTATTTTACCTGAGGCAGCGTCAGTCAGTCTGAAAGATTTCAGGTCTTTATTTCCGTATGAGATAAATACGGCAACTTTGACGTCGGTTTTTTTGTAACCCAGCTGGTTGATTCTTATCCAGGTGTCATTTTTATTCTGGCAGGAGAGGAGTAGTAGTATTGAAGAGTAAATGAGAATGGTTCGCATATAAAAGGTGGTTTTATTTAATAACAAATCTTTTATAATAATCAATTCTATAAACTAGTTAGTATTAAATAATAATAATCTTTTCATTTCCCCGGCTTGTGACTCCCTACCTGTTTTATCCTTTTGCCATCTGAAAGGGAATGTTAAAAATTCTTTAAATTTTATTGATGACAGAATAAATGAATGACTGTATCTGTCTAAAGGTAGAATAATTAATAAAATAAGATTAATCCGAAAATAGGAAATTATTGATTGTGACTTTCTTTATCTTTTGATTTTCATGGTTTAAATGATTAGTTATCAAATCTGAAGAGATTGAAATACCGATCAGGTTAATCAGGTTAGTTAGGTTAGTTAGTATTAAGAAAGATAAGGTAGTCCGGTCAAAATACGGGTAGCAGATCATCCTGCTGCCCGTTTCTTTTACCTGGTCCGATATAAAGGTTACTATTCTAATTCGGATTCCAGAGTGATTACAGTTATCTCCGGAGGCATCCCGANCCGGAAAGGAATTCCAAGTACACCCAGACCCCGGTTCACAACAAGATTTTGTTCACCCACCTTATAGAGTCCGTTCCACCTGGGATAAAAATAGCGCGCCGGACTCCACCTGAAATTTTTTGTGAGAATTCCTGCCTGCATCCCATGAGTATGCCCCGACAGAGTAAGGTCAATATCAGTTTTCCCGGTAACATCAATATCCCACTGGTTCGGATCGTGAGCAAGCAGTATCTTCAGATCAGCCCCGTATATACCTCTTAGAGCATTTTTCAGATCACCGTGGATCATTCTGGGAAATGATCCCCTTGTCATAACCCCGATCAAAGCTATTTTTGATTCCCTGATATTAACAATTGCAAATTCATCATTCAGCACCCTGTAACCTGAAGAGGCTATGAACCTATTCATCAGCAATACATTATTATCTCTTTCAGCATCTGTATAATGAGGATGATAAGTTCCGAAATCATGGTTACCCATAACAGCAAAACTACCGTACTTTGCCTTTGCCTTGTTAAGTATTGTATCAAATCTGCTGAATTCCCTCCAGCCTATAGTAATGAAATCGCCTGTGTTGATCAAAAGATCAGGATTCTGTTCATTAATCTTAAACATTAGCCTCTCTAGCATCTCCTGGTGATGATAAAATGATGTAAGGTGAAGATCAGAGATCTGGACTAGCTTAAGTCCGTCCAGATCCGGTTTTAATCCTTTGATCTTCACTGTAATATTCTCAGTTTTAAAATTATACCTGCCCTTTATTGTACCTACAGCGATAACAAGAAATATCAATACTGAAATTATCAGCCCGGAATTAGTAAGGATCCTGTTATGACCTCCCGTCTTCTTTCTTGCAAGCCAGCCCGAAAAATGGAAAAGAATAAGAATGATCCTTGGAAATACAACAGCAGCCATCATACCTGTAAGATTTGTAAGCACCCAGATATTTCCAGGTTCATCAAAGATACCCCTGTAAGATGATGCCTTGAACCATAAAATCCAAAGCCAGATGCTTAATATTGCATGAAAGGTGATTAAAAAATAATAACTCATCCACGATTTTTCGTAGAAATGCTGCCTTATGACCTTCAATGTCAGTATCTCAGTTATTATCAGGATGATGAATAGCCACATAATACTATATTCAATGTGTAAATGTACTTAATAAAAATCTATTGTGATTATAGTTACATTAGCATCGCCTTAAATATGAACCATGACTGAAGTAAAATTTTTCGATCCTTCCTTTAATCCGGAAACTAATCTCACTTATTCGGTGATCGCTGCAAAATATGGTGATAATTGGATCTTTGTGAGGCATCATAAGCGAACTACCTGGGAGATCCCGGGTGGGCACATTGAAAAGGATGAAAGCGCCGATGAAGCTGCAAGCAGAGAATTGATAGAAGAAACAGGAGCCGCTGATTTCAAAATTGAATGCGTGTCGACATATTCAGTTCTGAAAAACGGGGAAACAGGATTCGGACGCCTTTATTTAGCCGAAATCTCAACCCTTGGACCCGTTCCCGATATCTCTGAAATAGCCGAGGTAAAAATAATGGATTCACTTCCCGAAAATCTTACGCATCCGGATATTCAGCCGCATTTGTATCGACGGGTTTTGGAATTCCTTGTACTGCGCCCTGAGCCCTGAGCCCTCCGCCCCATGCCTTAAATATATTCAAAGCTCACCTTCTTCAGCCATTTCTCTTCCAGCAACCTTGCAATACGCTTGACAACGGTTCGCCTGATTTCAAGATCGACCGGAAGGTTCGGATCCTGATGTGCGACATTGATTCTTGTCCCAATTATAAAATGGATCTCATCACTCTCCATAATAAGCTTTACGATTTTGTCGGCCGGACCTTTCCCAAGCTTTACACTGTTATTGTATGATTTCAGGATCTCATTTACCTTCTGAAGTGTAAGGATACCTTCGGTGACCAGGTCAATTCCTTCGATAAAACTTTCAGGTGGCAGTTCGGGGTCCTCAAATATCAGCTCATCAATAATTGCCTTGTGAAGTTCCCTGGCGACAATATCTGCTGTTGTACCCCCGCTCAGAATAACCTTCCCCTTGTAGTCTTTAACTTTTACAGCAAGTTCCTTATCCTTTTCCTTTTCATACGGAGGTCCGGTGCAGATAAGNAATTTGCGGGGATCCCGGAAGTAAATTGTTGCACAGCTTATATCATCCTTAGCTTTGTAAGAATCNTTTTTATGAGCCATCGTAACGATCTTCCCCGAGAGCATCACAGCTGATATCGATGCTTCACTGTGAACAAGTGATGATGCATATGAGGCAATCTCATCCCTGCCCCAGCCAAACGGGAAAGTTTCCCCTCCCATACCACTTTGTGATACTCCGTCGGAACAGAAAACTATCCTGTCCTCTTTTGCCGGCATAAATGAACATGCCCTGAGGACCTTACCTGCATTCTTCCCTTTGTCGAGTGTGACCTTTTTCCATGAAGGATCAAGGATCTCTGCGCCTCTCAGGATTATCGTCGACGGATTATCATATTCGAGGATGTTTGCCCGGCCGCTGCTTTCGATATCGACAATTGTAAATGTTGAATAGCTTATTTTCCTTTCACTGCATACAGGAAGTGTATTCATGATTATCTCTGCTATNCTGTCTACCTCCTTATGCTCCCGGGTAAAATTTAGAGCCATAGTGGCAGTAAGGGTTGCGAGAATATTTGCTTTTACTCCGTGTCCCATTCCATCCGACAGCACAGCTATAACCCTGTCTTCCTCCTTGATATACCTGTAAAGGAATACATCGCCGCAAATCCTCTCACCGTCATGATTTCTCTGCTGACTGTTCACCTCGATATAGAAATCCCTTGACACTGCAGGTTATTTTAGGTTATTCTTTGAGCCCAGCGACTTCTTTCGATATGATTCGATTATCGAATTAAGCATCTGTTCTGTTTCTGAAGCACCCTCACCGAGAAGAAATCCTATCTTCTGTACCATTTCAAGATTCTTGTCGATGACTTCGCTCACCCTGTTTGAAACCTCTTCTCCCTGGACCTCAGGTGAATAGAGATCGCGGATAATTGCCCCGCACATTTTNTTCTTNTTGATCGGGAAGATTGAAATATTAAGCATGCTGTCTTCATAGTGGATATCCTTGCTTACAACCGGCTCATCCTCTTTCAGGACAAAAGTGAACATATTGTAAACATTGAATGGCAGAAGTGTTTTCAGATCAGCTCCNACAAGTCCGGGAATAATATCTGAAATTGCTTTTGCATCCTCCCCGAGAATATTGATAAAGCTTAGGTTTGAATGAAGAATTTTAAGATTGTTATCGACAATCACAACTCCTGTTGGCAGTTTTTCGAGCATATTGTTCATCATGTCTGAAGCACTCTGAGCCATCTCTTTTTCTCTCATGGCAATTTCTTCAGAATCTTTCAGAGCTCTTTTTGTCTCTGCCAGTTTCCTGTTTGTCTGCCTCAGCGTTTCGATATACTCCTGCTTATTTCGCAGGTTGAATGTGTGGCACATTTCCGGAATTGCCAATCCTTTTGCAACAGTAGATGCAAACTCACGGCACGACTGGTAACCGCAGGCTCCGCAGTTAAGCTCATCTACGGTATTCTCTTTTCCTATTATTTTGAGGACTTCATTTANAGCTTCAGCCGGCGGTTCGGGAATCCTCTGATCATCAGTAGTGAAAGTCCTCCTGAAATCGAGTTTCGACCACTTATCCATATCCTTCTGCCATTGAACCTTATCGAGCTTACCTACTCTTTTTTCTGCATATTGCCTTACAAGTGCTCTCCTCCTGAACCTTTCATTGTGATGTTCCATTCCGGGACCCAGCAGGCATCCATGACAAAAAAATAAGTTGAAATGATGATGGATCGTATCAATATATTTTTCAAAATCATTTATTCCTTCAAAAACATCTTCTCTGCCTGCAGCAGTTATTACTCCGCTCACAGCTATATCGCGTTTTATACCTGCAGCCTGCAGTATCCCTGCAGGAAGCGGATAAAGGGCTCCCCAGTGTCCATGCGGAGGATCGAACTCCGACATTTTCACAACTCTCTCGGTGATATCAAATTCGTTGAATAACTGCCGGAGCTCAATAAATGTAAGTACCCCTTCAACCAGCTTGCCATCGCGGTAGAGAAAAGTCTCATCCTTGTTGTCAATACATGGCCCTATATAAATTATTGCTGCATCGTTGCCGTAAATCTCTTTTACAACCATTGCAGTTGCTATCATCGGCGATACAAGAGGGGCAAGGTTCGGAACAAGCTCCGGATGATATTTTTCAATTAGTTTAACTATTGCCGGACAGTTGGCAGTCATATAATACTTTCCTTCAGCTTTATTAAACAGCTTTGAGTATTCCGCGGCTATAAGATCGACCCCGAACGAATTTTCATTTACGTAGTCAAACCCAAGAGCACGCAGCATACTGACAAATTTCNTGTAGTCGGTGATGTCATCAAATTCCGATGCAATGCTCGGTGCAACAAGTGCAACGGTTTTCCTTTCAGATGCAAGAAGTTTTTTTACATCTTCCCTTGAATCACGGTACTCAATGGCACGCGGAGTACAGGCAATAAAGCATAATCCGCAGCCTATGCANCTGCCGGGGACTATCGAAGGATGCTCTTTCTGCGCCCTTACTTCAATCGCATTGACAGGACATACCCTGACACAGGAATATGAATTCCTGCATTTCTGATCGTCAATGTAAAAAATAGGCTTTCTGTCATTCATATNTTTTCCCAAAGGGGATCACTATTTTATATTTCCGAATTCTTTTTCAAGAATACCTTCTATTTTCGAAAGTGTGACTTCTTCAATGATTTTATCATTTATTCTGAGATTGGGACCTTTGCTGCAAAGGTCCATGCACCTGGCTCCCTTGAAAATGATCCGGTCCTCCAGGTGATTCCTTTTGAGGTACTCCCTGATAAATGCAACCACGTCCCTGTTGCCTCTTGAAAAACAGGAACTGCCAAGACAAATCTGCATCTCAATACGTTGAGCCATTTTCTCCTTTAACAACTGAATTATGATTTCAAAAGTAATAATAATTCTGTTCCTGCAGAATAAGTCGTGCAGGTTGAGGAGCGAAGCGACGAAATCCCGCGTTGCGGGATCGTGCAGGCTGAGGATCCGTCAGATGGCGGAAACGAAGTCCCGCCTCAGCGGGATCACGAATGACCTTCAATCCTAAACTATAGTCCGAAGCTCACACCAAACAATAAGTACGGCATAAATTCAGGCTGTCTGATTGCCCTGTTGGCATCCTTATAAATAAAGTAGACGTTTTCGTTCTGATTGTCTCTTGTTGGATTTATGTTGTCATTGTCGGGACTGTATGATGTATCATGACCTGTTAAGGTGGATGGGACGTAGAAATCCAGACCATAGGCAATAATAAGACCCAGGTTCTTAGNCATTTTAAAATGGTTCTCAATTCCGCCTCCTATTCCCCACTGGTGCGACTTCACTTCAAAGTCTTCATTTCCTCCTACATATTTGAAATCGCCTTTAAATGCTGAAAATCTTGGACCAAATACAAGATAAGAATGATTTATATTAAAGATAGTTTTTGAAANAAGAAGATCAAGTCTCAGATCAATCGATCTTCCATGCTTCTCAGGAGTTCCGTTTGTATTATTATTGATAAATATTCTTCTGGCATCAAGGGCATCTCCGGGATTCAAAAAGGTGTAACCCAGTCCGAAACGGAGTTTAAATGGAAATTCCGGCGCGAAATTGGAGGCTGTTACTTTTGTCTGGAATCCCAGTCCCCTGTTGTACCCTGTTAAAACTTCTCCTGAAAACTTAAGCTTATTGGTGGTCCCTTCCTGACTACTGACATTATATGAAAAACATGATATGATCAGAACCATAATGACTGTGGGTATTCTTCCTTTCATAAGCAAAAAAAATTTAGTAAAACATATGACTAATGCCTTTTTAAAACGTTATTAACGAACTAAAATTGTTCTCAGGCAGTGCCTGGCTTTTTGATTGGGATTCATGGTAGTGAGGTTAATCTGGGAGCTATCAGCTATAATCTATCTGCGTTCAAGGTGATTCGACTTTATTCCTGTCATTCGTTTCTATATATCTTCTATTTCTCCATAAAACCCAAAAATTTGGCTCTAAACTATTCCTTCCCTATAAAATTACCCTTATTAATTTTGATTTCATCTCAAAAATACCTATGTTAGTAGACAATTAACTAATTAATTAGGAATCAGATTTCCCATTAAAATAAACAGATGAAATCTAAAAAACTTTCATTAATTGCAATTATTCTTCTCGCGGCAGCATGCAACACGGGGAAGAGTGATAGAAGTACCGGTTCAGCCGGAGTACCATATTTGATTGATCTTGAAAGCAGCATCGGAAATGCACAATCGGTTCTTCTAAGCACTCTAGTAGACGAGATCGAATATATTCCACTTGAAACTGATACTGCCTGCATGCTGAGAAGAATATCTAATCTGGCCCTTTGTGACTCATTTATCGTTGTCAGCGACGGCTCAAAACTGATACTGTTTGACCGGCAGGGGAATTATTTGAAACCAGTCGGGTCTGTCGGCAGGGGGCCTGAAGAATATACCTATGTCAGGAGCTTCTTTGTTGATAAAAACAGCAGGGAAATTTACCTGCTCTCGATGGGAAAGGTAATGGTCTTTGGCTTCGACGGAAGGTATAAAAGATCGTTTAAGGCAGATTTCCGGCCTTCGCAGGTTATAAGCAGAGATCATAACACCCTTATGTTCCATCTTTTCAATTTATCAGGTCCGTCGCCTGATACAGCCTGGAGCTGGTACATAACCGACAGGCAGGGGGCTATAATCAACAGGATACTGAATCATCACAAGAGAGTTAGCCAGCCCGGATTGATTGTTCCTGANTCTCCCCTGTACCTCTATAACAACGCAGCTCATTTTCTGGAGTTTGGCAACGATACCCTTTATTATTTTAATGAACAGGTTAGGGAGCCTTATGTAATATTTAATGCAGGAAAACTAAAAATGGAGACAGATCTGCATCTTACTCCGGAAACAATCAGGGAGGTGTCTGACAGGATCCAGGGGAACTTCTGGATAAAAGATATAAGCGAAAGTGATGATTTTCTATTTGTTAACCTGGCCTGGGGACTTTCCGACTCAGTAAGTTATTGCATCTATGACAAGAAAAATGCCAGACTTACTGTTCTGAAGGACAATGGCTTTGGGGATAACTTTAATGGAGGACCGGCTTTTTGGCCTCTTTTCGTTGGTGACAATAATACCCTGGTAGATTATGAGGATGCTTTTACATTTTTACAGAAGATAAAAGCAGGTAATTCAGGTACATCGGGAGAAAAAGGAGGAAAAATAAGCCAGGAACTCGAAAAGCTTGGTAAAAGCATAGATGAGAGTTCCAATCCGGTACTGGTTATTGCAAGATTAAAAAGATAAATTGTATTCAAAATTCAGGCGGTGGCAAATCGTTTATTTATCTGGAAGATGTCTTTTTTTCTAGCAGATATGCGCAGATTAAAGAACCGCAGATTTACGCAGATCTTTTTTTGCGGANTAGACACTCTCTGTCCAGCGCTTTATGCCCTGGTAAAATCCATCGCCTATCGCAAATCGCCTATAATGAATAGCTTTAAGCCGTTACGCCGTTAAACCATTCTAAAATTCAACAAATCCTAACAAAAATATATTTGNTTTCACCATACCTCCAAACTCAACAAAATATGAAACAATCGATGCTTTCGTTAATGAAATCTCTGAGCTGGTTCTGCATCCTGACTATTATTGCTCTCTCATTTCCGGGATGTAAGAATAATTCAATTGCTTACAAAACCAATATCAATGGTAATGAAGTTGTTATCTGTCCTGTCAATAAAGTAACCGATTCGATTCAGCTGCGATTAAGCAGTCTGATAGAATCCTGCAATATTGTAAAACTTCAGAATATTAATGAAGCACTTTTTGACCAGGCCTGGCACACAGAGGTTTCGGATAATTATATCTGCATTAAAAGTTACGGTCAGCTGCCAGCTAAATTATTTGATAAAAACGGCCAATTCTTAAGAAGTATAGGATCAGTCGGACGGGGTCCCGGAGAGTATTCCACGGTTAACGGACTTCAATTTAACCAGAAAGGCGATATGATCTTTCTACTCCCCTTTGCTAATGCACGAAAAATACTTGTTTATGATGTATCAGGTAATCATATGAAAGATATCCCCCTTGTATTTACCCAGCGCAAGTTTAAAGCATTCTTTTCTTCCGATTCAATAATAACTGTTTTATCGATGCCGTTTGAGAATGATTCTGCTATATGTTACCGGCAAACTTTTGACGGGAAACTAATTCAAAAGATCTCTCCTCCGTCATATTTAATAAATCAAAGCTTTGATGGCGAGGTTTTCACAAACTACCTGACACCTGAATATGATTTATTTAATACTGCTGCAGATACTTTATATCATTACAATATAGAAAAAAACACCCTGGAACCAAAGTTCGCCAAGGATTTTGGCGATAAGAAATACGTTAGTGTCAGCCGTGANTTACCTGGTTACTATTATTTCTACTTTTATAATCAGGAAACAGGTTCAAAGAAAATTCTCGTCGACAAAGAAACTTTAANTGCAAATTACTTTAATCTGAAAAACGACTTTTTTGGAAATATTGATGCTTCACCTATCTTCAGCAATGGATATTTTATAAATAATGTAGCTGCTATAACACTAAAAAAGCAAATTGAAAAAGCACTTAATATGAAAGATTTGTCTGAAAATGAGAGACAGAAACTTGTCGATTTTAACAATAATCTCAAACAGGATGACAACAATATAATTTTCTACGGCAGATTAAAAAAGAAATAAGCATTATAACTGTATACGGGTTAGTGAGCTTTTCTACCAGTTAGCGATTTGAAAAGTGTTCACGCTTTGGTTTTGATCAGTCTAAGATTATTTTCAATTACCGTTGGCTTTAGCCAACGGTATATCAGCCTAACTATAAGGGACTTCAGTCCCTCACTTTAGGCTAAAGCCCATATCTGGGAATGATCTCTTACCGTTGGCTAAAGCCAACGGTAATTTAAAAACTTTTCTGTGGTGTACAATTGAAAATCAATTACATTTAAATGAACATTAATGATATACGAACATGAAAATAATCAGATTATTAATTCTGCTTATCCTGGCAACATCATGCA
>JGI20214J51650_10000155_pt1 | contig 41989 bp, 38 predicted proteins | sample WetSurMetagenome_FD_51650 | JGI IMG/M metagenome (IMG submission 51650)
TTTGGCGGTGTATGCGCCTCAGGGCCGCTAGCTCAGTTGGTAGAGCAACGCCCTTTTAAGGCGTGGGTCGTTGGTTCGAATCCAACGCGGCTCATTTTTTTAAATAAATATTAAGATTTCTGATTGACGATCCGGGCTTCTGCAAAACGGTCTCGACCGGATATCATAAATCTTAATGTTAAGTCCCTATCGTCTAGCCCGGCCTAGGACATCGCCCTTTCACGGCGGTAACAGGGGTTCAAATCCCCTTGGGGACACCAACAAATTGATTTGGCCCCTTCGGCAAAATGTCGAAGGGGCTTTTATATATAAGACACTATTTGTGTTTAAGACAACTGTAAAGATTAGCACGGAATTGTCATTGGAGAGACATAGCATTTGAAGACAATATTATAGTTGTCCCTGGCATCCACATCCCGGCCCGCCAAAACTCAGCAGTTTATCCCATAAATATGAGAAACAGATAACCGCATGATATTATTTCCAAAATAGAACACGGTATCCTGCGCCGAGCCTTCGATATGGCCGCCAGGGACAGCTAATTTTTGTTTTCTAAGACAATTCCGGGATTAGTAGTGTCTCCTCACAGAAAGCGCTATTCCTGACAGGAGCATGCAGACTGATTGTTGTTTTATGTAATTATTTCCGGTTGGGTTAGCGCCTTTATTGAACAGGTGAGACATGAAAATCTCTGATCATACAGCATCCAGCATTTCCCGTACTTTTCGTAAAAGTTCAGTGGGTTTCACAGGTTTCTGCATAAATATTGCGCCCATTCCCGATAGCTCATTGTGGTCAAAACTGCCGTCCGTATATCCGCTGAGAAATATGGCCTTAATATCAGGGCGGAGTTTTCTTATGGCCTCAAACACCTCCATGCCATTTTTTTTAGGCATGATGCCGTCAAGGATTGCCAGGCTGACAACGCCGCTGTTTTCAGCAAATTTGTTTATCGCATCCTCGCCGTCAACCGCTTCAATAATTTTATAGCCAAAACTGGCGAGAGCAGTTACCGAGATGTCCCGCACCAAATCGTCGTCCTCGGCGATCAGGAGCGTCTCTGTCCCGCCCCGGGGCTTTCCCGGTGAAGGCACGGCAGTTTTTTCAAATCTTGCGCCGGTCAGAGGCAGATAAAGATTAAAGACAGTCCCCTTCCCGGGTTCACTGTATACATTGATATGCCCATTATGCTGTTTCAATATCCCATGCACCACGGCCAGTCCCAGCCCGGTGCCCTTGCCTCTTTCCTTGGTTGTAAAAAAAGGGTCGAATATATTCGCTATGGTTTCGGCGTCCATGCCGCACCCGGTGTCGGAAAAAGCGATATGCGCGTAATTCCCGGGGCTGCCGTAGCCATGCGTCGCAACAAACCCTTCATCCATGACAAAGGCGCCTGTCGAAATATCTATATTCCCGCCATCGGTCATGGCGTCGCCGGCATTTGTGCTCAAATTCATAAGGACCTGGTCTATCTGCGCCCTGTCCGCCATTACATTGAGCTCCTCATCTGAAAGCCTCAGATTGATTGTTATGTCTTCCCTCACGAGCCGTCGCAGCATCTTCTGCAGATCTCTGATTGTGTCGTTGATATTGACAGGCTTCATTTCGAGCGCCTGCTGCCTGCTGAAGGCCAGTATCTGCCTGGTAAGATCGGCCCCCCTGTTGACTGCTTTCAATATCTCTTCGGCGTTATGCCTGGCGGGATTATCTTCGGACATGTCCATTATAATCAGTTCAGTCAGGCCCATTACAGCGCTCAGCACATTATTGAAATCGTGCGCTATGCCGCCTGCAAGCTGCCCCAGGCCTTCGAGTTTCTGGGCCTGGCGCAACTGCGCCTGCAGCTTACGGCTCTCGGTAATATCGCGTATAACGCTGTGGAAGACCTTGCGTCCCAATATCTCGGTGACCCGGGTCGTCACATGAAAGTTTTTGATCTCACCCTGCCGGGTGCGGCTGCTAATCTCAAAATCGTCCCACCCCTCGCGCATGATTTTTCCCTGGCGTCTTCTGATATCCTCCGGTTTTTCGTCGAACAGGAAATCTGCCAGGGTCAAACCCGCGAACTCCTCGCGTGAATAGCCCAGCTGTCCGCAGGCGGCTTCATTGAAATCCAGGAAACGGCCTGTTTCGGGGTCAAGAATCATAATGCCGTCGGGCGACTGGTCGAACAACAGCCGATAGCGGTTCTCAGCTTCTCGCAGGGCCAGTTCCGCAAGTTTTCGTTCGGTTATGTCCTGTGCCGTACCAATATCTTTAATCAAATTGCCACTATTATCAACAACAGGGTCGCACTGGATCTCAATCCAGCGCACGCTGCCGTCTGAGCGGACAATTCGATATTCATCGCTGAAGGGTCTGTTTTTAGCAATATTTTGGTCACGATTGAGTCTGGTCCGTTCGCGGTCATCCGGATGAACTATATTAAAGAACTCCGCCAGCGGTGGAACTCCGAGAGCAGGATCAAACCCAAATATGCGAAACAGCTCATCTGACAAGGTTACTGTCTGAGTGACAATATCGTATTCCCAGCTTCCCATATGTGCGATAGCCTGCGCGGCTGCCAGACTGGTCTCGCTGTTTCTTAGCGCCTCTTCCGCGCGCTTGCGTTCGGTGATGTCCATCGCCACATTGGCAAAATAGAGTGGGGCTCCTGTTTTAGAGTCGGAAATCAGAAATATAATGGCATGCACAGGGGTCAGCGCCCCGGTCTTGAGGTTTCTGTATTCCAGATCTCCTTCCCAGCGAACACCTGCCATCATAGCAGGCGTAATCTCTTTCCGGACTTTTTTCAGCAGATGCTCGGGAATGACATCCATAATATGTCTCCCGGCAAGCTCATCCGGAGATATCCCCAGCATCCTGGTCCCCGCGTCATTTAGATAGATCATCTTGCCGTCAAGTGTCGCCAGATTCACCAATTCGCTGCTGTTCATGACAACAGAGGCCAGCTTCTGAAGCTCGTCCTCCGCCAGCTTTCGCTCGGTGATGTCGCGGCAAACACAGAACACCATTTTTTGCTGTCCGAACATGGCCCCGTTGGAGCTGATTTCAACATCAATCAAAGCGCCGTCCTTGCGACGGTGGCGTGTCTCAAAATGATCGCCTTTTTCGTCAACACTCCGGACCATTTCGAGCAGACGCTCTCGCGGCAATGCCCCGTCCCAATCCCACACGTGAAGCTGCAAGACTTCCTCTGGAGAATACCCAAGCATCCGGGCAAAACATTTGTTTGTCTCGACAGCCCGGCCATCCCAATCGAGGACCACAATCCCATCGCGGGATTGCTCAACCAGTATACGTCTACGAGTGATTTCATCCGCCAGAGCCTCTTCGGCGCGTTTTCGTTCGGTGATGTCGATGCCTACTCCCATCAGATATGATTTGCCCAGTATCTCAAATCTGATGCCGGTCATGAGAAAAGGAATACGTCTGCCGTCTTTCGTCAAAAGCGGAGACTCAATCATATTAAAACCTTTTCCCATCCCTGTTTCAATTGCCTGCCGGACAGCCTCTTTTGCTTCAGGGACATGCCAATCCATTATATGGCAGTCATTAATTTCACCGGGGCCGTAGCCCAAAAGGGTTTCGTGGTTCTTGTTCCAACGGACCAAACGAAGTTCAGGATAAGTGTATAGATAAAAGATGCCGGGCAGGCTGTCGAGAAGCGCTTTTGTGAATAATTGCTCAGACAGCATGGCCTCTTCCGCGCGCTTGCGGTCCATATTTACCAGCGCCTGAGCTGCCAGCGCCGCCACCGTGTTTGCGAAGGCTTCCTCATCTGCGTGCCATTCCCGTTTTATGCCTGTGTGCTCAAAACAGACAACCCCGGCCATTTTGCCTGCCAGATATATCCCGACATCCAGCATCGAGGTTATCCCCAGCGGGACCAGATAGCCGTCCCTGAACTCCATGGTGTTGGGGTCCTGCCTGGCGTCGTTGGCGATTATTCTCCGTGTGTTGCGGATCGCCATGAAGTAATTGGGGTAATCTGCCCGTTTCAAAATAACACCTTGTGTGTGTGTCTTCGTACCGGATTCGTACAGATCGACACAACTGAGATTCTCCTCGTCTTCGGACAACAGCCAGATACTCGCACGATCAACTTCAATGGCTTCGGATGCTGTTTCGGTGAGCAGGCCAAATATCCGGCGCATATCACCGGTGGCTATTGTCTCATCAGTCGCCAGTCTCATAATGGCATCGTTTTGCCGTTGAACACGATTAGCGCTATTCCGTATTCTTTCCTCGGCCCGCTTGCGCCCGGTGATGTCGCGGTCAAAACCGCGGCACCCCAGATAATTCCCGCGTCCGTCAAAAATAGGAACTCCGTTTGATTCGATAACAACTTCGCGTCCATCTTTATGCAGATTTATATTTTCGAGCCCGGAGAAAGACCGACGTGAATCCTCAATTTTTTTAAACAATGCATATACCCGCTCCCTTTCATCAGCAGGCATCAGATCAAAGGGACTTTTCCCAATAAGCTCTTCAGGTTCATATCCGAACAGATCCTTTGCCTTCGGACTCACATAGGTATAGAATCCATCGACGTCTATTTCCCATATCAGGTCGCTCGTTGCCTCCACAAGAGAATGAAATCTCCGCTCACTTTCCCGCCGGGCTTCCTCTGTCTGACTTTGTATTGCCTCGGTTTGTTCAAGTTCCCGTATTCTCTGTTTTAATAAGGAATTTTCTTTGAGGAGTTCCTGATTTATATCGCTCATCTAATGATCCCCTGTTGTGGCAAAAGACGCCTGATAAAGCTTATATTTAAGGTACGATTGAGTTTATAAAATACTCTACGATAAGCGACAGCAGTTTCACAAAGCGGCCCAAACAACTCCAGGTATTTTGCGGCCCCACTATGTGAACGGGTAAATGCGGCGGACACTATTGGCGCTCCTTCGAGAACTCGTTGACTGCTTACAATCATTATATCCAGCTTGATGTAAGACCTGAAATATGACAAATGTATTTTGCCGGTGGGCAGCCGGACAACAGCGCGCAGGGTATGAACCGTAATAATAAATTCCATTAAAATTCTATCAGGCATACCAACCCGTTGGAAAAAATGGGCATTTGGTCCCATAGGCCCACAGGAACTAATAGTTCATACCAGAAATTGCTAAAGCTGACGCATTAAGCAGATTGCGGAGTAGTAATCATTCCGCAGCCCAGCTTCAAAATGATTTTCATACTGCTTTCTCGATCAACCGCGCGAGAAATTCATCAATGCAGGGACACCAACAAAGATCAAGGGAGGCCCCGGCCTTCTTTTTTTTGCATGCAAATCCTGAATCAGCGGGGCGCCTATAATTTCGGGCCTTTCGATTTTATCATCTTATCAAATTCTTCATACGCCTTCTTTGCACAATCAGGACAGATGCCATGACTGAACTCAGCCTCGGAGCGGCTTTTTATATAGACCTCTATCTGACTCCAAGAGCCCTTGTCATCCCTTATTTTCTTGCACGCGGCGCATATGGGGAGCAATCCGCTCAATTGCTTGACTTTACTTATTGCGGCTTGCAGTTCCGCAATCATCTTTTCACGTTCATCGCTCATCCGCTTCTGCTTCAGTATCGACCACATGCTGTTCATAAAAAGCTGGATCTGCAGCGCGTCAGTATCGTTGTAAGGCTCCTCCTTGTTGCCGACACCGGTCACCCCGACAATCCGTTCTCCGTCGAATATTGGAACACCCAAATGCCGGGCCAGATGAAAATGTCCTTCCGGATAGCCCTTCTTCCCAGGTATGTCATGATAAGAATTATGGATTACCGGCCTTCTAAAACGTACACTATCTGCCCAGACACCAGCTTGAACAAGCGGATAATGCTCATTTTCCGCTGCTATGCAGTTTCTCATAACATCCTTCGACCAGGAATTAAGCTGAATAGTCTGTTCATCCTCGTTGAAGAAATGCAGGTATCCCCCTTTACTCTTTGTCAGCCTAACCACTTCTTCAAGGGCAAAATCAATGATATCTTTTTCCACTTTGGCCTCAATGTGAGAAAGTTTCAGTAATGACTCAAGCCTGTCTTTGTTCAGTCTGAGCGACTCTTCCGCCCTCTTGCGCTCTTCCGCAGCCCGGTCGATCTCTCCGCCAATTTTTGTTGAGAGCCTCTCTATCACAAAGATCAGGGCAATGACTGAAAAGATCGTGGTCACGGCTGAGAATAAGGCCGGATTGCCCGAGGTCTGAAGAATTTTCTTGAAAAACAAATCCTGAATAAGAAGAAAAACGACAATCGCGGGGAGGAAATACTTCATCAATCGACTCCTGACGGATGGACCTGTGAATATGGCCACCGGTATGGCAAAAGGCCCGGAAGCCGTCACAATTGACAGCCCTAGAAATATAAAGGCGATTGAAGAAGGAAGCGCCACAGGAATTATACTGCCGCCATACAGGAGCGGGGTCTCATAAACATATCCCAGCGCGACCACAAATCCGGCCAGAGCCACAAGCAGACCCAGGAATGCGGCTGCATTCTTATAATGCGTTCCCGAACGCGGGAGGGTGAGGGACAATATACCGAAGGATGCCAGAATGAAATTTATCGCTGTTATGAGAGACATATGCCCAATGCCGGAACTGAGTTCAGTCCCGGAATATAATCCGAGATGCTCCAATTGAAAACTTGCTCCATAGAAAAAGCCGATAATGAGAGTGAAGCAGAGCGCCATGGAAACAGAAGCTCCTGCGGCTGCAATCAACCGGCCTGCCAACCGGTTAGGCCGGCAAATATAATAGAGGAAAGATACACCCATACCAATGAAAACAATGGCAGTGCTGGGAGCGATAGGAATATATTTGGCGCTGAAACTTGTGAGCATAGGCGAGCCCGCGATCCAGGCAGCCAGGGAAATAGCGCTGACAGCGATCGATATAAACAGGCTCCATCGTGATATTTTCCTTAAAATTGTTCCCAGTTCAATCTGCCCTTCCATTGCGGCCACCCTCCGTCAGAGTCCTTATAAGGTAATTCCTGCCTGATATAAAATATTATCAAAAAAGTCCTCCGTCGCCAATAAATCAAGGCTGATTTTTGCTCACAGGGTTCAAACCTCCAGTCGTAGGGCAGCAGCGAGCCCGAATTAAGGTTCTCGCGGCAAGCCCTCGTGGTATTATTTGAGACCTTGATGAAATGTGCGGGTTAAATCAGGAACCATCACCGCACAGTTCAGCAAGGACCGCTGCCGCTGCGTTTGCGCTGTGATGTGAAACCAGGGCAGGCCAGTCATCCAGACGTGAAATGATGTTGCCGCTGAACGCTGAAAACATCTTTTCAAAAGCATTGATTCCGACGCCTGCGGTAAGTCTGCATTTATAAAGCTCTGCCCTGTGGGGATAACGCTCCCAGAACGGCTGGGGCTCGTATTTCGAGTCATGTTTCAAAAGAAACCCGTTCAGATTTTCCCTCAAGGATATGATTGCCTTTCCGCCCCGCAATTATCATCACATAAGCAGAACAGATACAGCGGAACCCGCCAAAACAATATAAAGAACATCCACCTTTTTGAATAATGCCGTCAATGCCGCTATGGCAAGCAGCGCCCTTATTATGTCCCATGGAACATTCAGCGCGAAATTAATCGTAACAAACAGAAGGAGCCCCACAAAAGATGCAAGTATCCCTTTTATCGCGCTCGAAAAATATCTGGAGGTTTTTAATTTGTCGAAAAATGGAGCTGAACCGACAAGCATCAAAAAAGAAGGCGTGAATATTCCCAGGGTCGCAACAACGGCCCCGGCGAACCCAGCGGTCATAAACCCGACAAAGGTGGCGGTAATAACAATTGGTCCCGGGGTTACCTGTCCAAGAGCTATTCCGTCCATGAATGTCCCGTAGTCCATCCATCCTCTCGCATATACAACTTCATGCAGCATCAGGGGCAGGGACGCAAACCCTCCTCCGAAAGCAAAAAGGTCAACCCTGAGCATCGTGGCTGCAATGGTAAATGTCTGAGTGTCCATAATATATAGAAGCGCCATTGCGACTGCCGGGAGCGCGCACAGCAGCGCAATTGGCATGAAGGACCGACTGCTGATTGTTCCGGGCGCTGTTGATGGAATGGCCGTCACTGTGTCCCTGAAAACAACAACACCGGCCAGCCCGGCAACCGCAATAACGATAAAGGGACTGACTCCGGCCCAGAAAAGGATTGCCGCCAATGCAGCCAATAAAGCATCCTTGTAACTCTTTAACGAGTTCTTTCCGAAGGTATATGTGGCGTGAGCGACAAGGGCAACAACAATGACCTGAAGACCGTTAAACAGCGACACTATTTGCGACACATTGCGTGATTGCTCGTACAGCGCCGCAAACAGCAGCATCAGGGCGAATGCGGGCAGACCGAAGCCGATAAAAGACAGCATGGCCCCGCCTACACCTCCCACTTTCAGCCCAACGTATGCCGCCGTCTGCATCGCGGTAGCTCCTGGGATGGCCTGACTCAGGGCGACTCCATTTCTGAAAGTCGCCTCGTCAAGCCATTTATTGCGCTCAACGGAGAGTTGCTTTATTTGGACAACCATTGCGGGGCCGCCGAATGCCGTGAGCCCCAGCCTCAGGAATGACAAGAACAGCCGCAGCCCGGATACCCTATCTTTTACCATGTTATTTAATGACAATGATTATGCGTACTGTTTGCGGCAGCTCCCTTTTGTTCGCAGTAGAGGCCGTTAGAACCGCAGTCGGCGCATTCTATCTGGATTACCGTATGCCCGATTCCCAAATGCTCAAGCCTGTGCTCTATTTCATGACGAATAGTGTCGGCTTCACTGATCTTTTGATCACAAACCCGGACATGGGCTGAAAAGGCCGGGATTTTGTGAGAAATCGACCAGATGTGAAGATCATGGATATCCATTATTCCGGAGATATCGGAAAGCTGCCGCGCAATCTCTTCGGGATGAAAGCCGGCAGGGGCAAGTTCCAGGAATATCCAGAGGGCCTCCTTGACAACACGCGCGCCGCTGATAAGGATCATGACACAAACCAGGGCGCTTATAATCGGGTCGATAGCGCGCCAGCCCGTAAAGTAAATGATCACACCTGCAGCTATTACGCCGGCGGATGACAGTGTGTCTCCGATAACATGCAGCCACGCGCTTCTAACATTGAGGTCATGATGCTCGCCGTGGAGGAGCCATGCCATCAACAGGTTACCGATCAGGCCTGCCGAGGCAATGACAAGCATCACAGACACATCAATATCCGGCGGAGCCTGAAGCCGCTCATAGGCTTCAAAAGCGATGAAAAATGCAATGATAATAAGACTTGCTCCGTTGATCAGGGCTGCCAGGATGCCGATGCGCTGATAACCGAATGTCGCGCGCCAGTCAGTAGGCCTCCTGCCTATCGCAATCGCTATAAGGCTGAGAGCAAGCGCAAAGCCATCAGTCAGCACATGCCCGGCGTCGCTCAGCAGCGCAAGGCTGTTGCTCAGTACGCCGCCCACTGCCTCTGCCGCGAAGAGCAGGACAGTAACTGCAAGGCTCCAGATCAATCTCTTTTCAGATTTGTATGTCATAATGTTTTCAGCGTAATAACCTCAAAAAAGAAAGGTCAAAAAGCGGAATTACCTGCCCCTTGAAAAAGAGCATGAATGCTACAAGTCCGACTGCAACAGACGCAGCCATCAGCTTTTTGTTCATGCTCATAAAATTGCCGCCAAAGAGAATAAAGACACAAGCCCCGAAAGCAAGACAGTATTGGCAGTATATGTCATTCACAACCTGGAATCTGATGAGGATAAATTCGGCCCCGACTGCGGAAGATATCATAAAAGTGCGAAAGCTGTTGATATGATTCCCCAAAGACCTCCCCGTCAAAAAAGCGGTTACCAAAAGCATTGCCATGAACATGATGCCGGCGTATTTCAGGTCGATCCCGAGGAAGGTCCCCTTAATAGACGCGCATGCCGTGTCGCAATACTCATAGAAATACATGATCCCTGCCCCTGCAACCGGCAGAAGTATATTGAGCGCTTTTGAGACAATATGGGGTCCCGCGACCCTGTTGTTCGCAATTGTCATATCCATAGTTCTTCTCGTGTCTCCTCTATAATGACGCCGCCAAGCTACTTCAGAGCTTTCAGCGCGTTCACAATTTCAGACCCTCCGGTTACTGTTTCTTTGTTCCCGCTCTTCTCTATAACGGCTGAAGGGGTGCTGCCTGCCATATCGCTCATTATGTAATCATTAAACTTTTTGAACACAGGTTTAACGTCGTAAACAGTGAAGGAAATCCCTTTGCTCGCAAGGTGAGCCTGAAGCGAGGCCTCATCGGTGATATTGTTTTTTGCCGCCTCAAAAAGGGCATGTTTGACGCGAATGGCGTTTGCAAAACTGTTTTTCTTTTTCATTGCATATAGGAAATGCCTGATATAGAGGGCCGAATACCGCGACGCCGGCAGGTCTACAAAGGTTACTTTTACAACACCCTTCTTAACAAGCCGTTCCAAAACAGGTTCGATCACAGGCTCCGACGCCTGGCAGGGCATGCAGAAATAGTCTGTATAAAGACGGACATTTATCTTGCCCTTGCCGTAGGTCGGAAATGAAGGGTCTTCTTTTGTCCCGGCAGGGACAGCCTGCGCAAAAGCCGACACCGAAAAGGCCGTCACAGCAAGAAATGCGACGGCCGCCACAACAAGTTTACAGCTCCGCTTTGAATCAAAATGACAATACATTTTTACTGCCTCCTGTCTGTTAAATCCTGTATTCAAATATATTATTATTTTAGCATTCAACTATATTTCTAATGCCACCCTGATTTATTTCTGCGGCTGAGACCTAAAATCAAACCAATGCTGTGTGCGGTTACAGAACGCGCAAACAGACAGCATGACAGGCACCTCTACCAGCACGCCGACTACGCAGACAAGAGCTGCGCCCGATTCCGGTCCAAACAGGGTAATGGCAACAGCGACCGCCAGCTCGAAAAAATTGCTGGCTCCGATAAGCGCGCCGGGGGCGGCAACGGGATATGGAACTTTCAGCCACTTCATGAGGCCGTAAGCAAGCGATGAATTGAAATAGACCTGTATTGTTATGGGAATCGCTATAAGCAGCACATGAAACAGCCTGCCGGTGATGTTATCAGCCTGAAAGGCAAAGATCATGACAAGTGTAGCAAGCAAGGCAGATATGGCCACCGGATGAAGTTTCGGCAGAAAAATGTTGTTGAACCAGTCTATACCTTTTGATTTAATAAGCCTGCTTCGGGTTATTACACCGGCGGCCAGCGGTATGACGATGAAAACAACCACCGAGGTGAAGAGCACGGAAAAGGGAACAATGAGGTTTGAAGCTCCGGCGACGAGATATTTCACGATCGGAGCGAATAATACAAGCATCAGCAGATCGTTGACAGAGACTTGCACAAGTGTGTATCCGGGATCACCATCAGTCAGATAGCTCCATACAAAGACCATGGCTGTGCAAGGCGCTGCCGCCAGGATGATGCTGCCGGCGATGTACTGGTCGGCCTCAGACGGAGAAATCCATGGACTGAAAATCAGGCGGAAAAAGATATATCCGAAAAAGGCCATGCTGAAGGGCTTTATGATCCAGTTTACAAAGAGGGTCACGAACAGCCCCTTTGGGTTCTTGCCGACATTCAATACCGAGGAGAAGTCCACCTTCAGCATCATGGGGTATATCATCAGCCATATCAGAACAGCAATGGGGATATTGATCTGCGAGCCCTCGCCAAATTCAAGACCACGCAGGAAACTGACGGAATCGGGCGCCAGCTTGCCCAAAACAATACCACATGCCATACAGATTGCAACCCAAACCGTAAGGTAACGATCAAAAAAACTCATTCTCTTTTTAGCCATAAGCTATTCCTTCCCTTGCATTCAAAATAAACCCGGAATTGTCACTATAAACTTCAATTGCCTTCATGGGCGGTCATATCGAAGTCTCGGCGCAGGATACCGCAGTATATTCTGGAAATAAATATCATGCGGTTATCCCTTTCTCATATTTATGAGATAAACTGCGCAGTTTTGGCGAGACGAGAGATGAATGCCCATGATAACTATCATTTTGTTTTAACATATGATTTCCCCTCAATGATGAATTTGGTATAGAGCTGTTTTATATTTCAACAGCAGCCTGTCTTACCCTCTCCGCCGCCGCAATCGCAGGTAGGCTCTCCGCCGGTTATCATGCCGTTAATAAGCGCAGCGGCGCATCCGACGCCCTTGTCTACCTTTAAGGCTCCATAAGCGCAGTTGCCTGAGCAGGCGCCACATTCCATACATTTGTCCCGGTCCGTAATGACCGCCTTCCCATCGTTCATCTCGAACACGCCATGAGGACATACCTCAACACACATACCGCAGCCAACACATTTGTCGGAAAAGATTTCGAGAGTCACCACATTCGATAAATATTTCATATGATCCTCCATTCATCGAGTTTATAAATAATCAGGATTATCATCGATACCGCCGCGCCGCCGATATAAATAGGAGCCGCTATCTTCAACTCTTTTTTTACTCCTGTAATGCCGGTAAAAGTAGTCGCCCCGGTGAACTGCAATGCAAGATAAGAACTGACCAATGGAAAAAACAAATAGCTGAAAATCAGCAGCGGCATATTCTGCTGATTTGGAACGGATAACGCCGTGGCAGAAAGCAAAATCATAAGCATTCCTGCGAGCCATCCCTTTATCGCAAAGGACCTGAAAGGAATAACCGGCAAGCATAGAGGAGTCATAACGGCTCCCGTTATGACTGCCATAAATCCCATAAACACAAATGGCAAACCACCCGAAAATGCATCCCTGAAAATTACCCCCGAAGGAGCAAGCCCAAAATAAACAAGAGTGAGCAGGACATAGAAAAAAAACTGCTTCCATATATGATGCAGCTCGATGGGAGTCAGAACCAGCCGGTCCCATAATGAAAAAGTGACCGTCCGCATTTCCCTGGTTGCTTTATATCCGGCAGCGACATAGGCAGGCAAATCTTTTGCGAGCACAGGACCGAATATGACATTAAAACCTGTCGCTGCCTTCACCCTGAACGCGCTGACTCCCGGCGCGCCGAGCTGGGGTACGATAATGCGTCTGTGGGCGACTATATCTTTCAGCCTTGTGGTCGTGATTCTGTTTATCAGCGCCGCGGTTCCAAATGTGCCCTTGCCCGCCGCGCACCAGACATTGATGCCTTTTGTATCCAGCACGAGAATCCAGGCATTCAGGCCCGCGAGTTCCTTTCGAAGCATGTCGAAGCTGAACTTATAATTCGCGCTAACCAGGACATCCGCATTCTGATCAGGATTACCGACAGCGTACAATCCCGGCTTTATCGCGTAATCGTTTCTGAACGAGCTTATTCTGCATTTGATATGCCCCCAGTGATCGGCTCGCGACAAATCGGTTGACACCCTTGAAACTGATCCGACAGGAGTCATCACGCTGCCGGTTATCCATGCCGGTTTATCTTTTGCGGCATCTGGACAGCATGGCGTTTGCAAAACGATCTTCTCTGTGCCGCTGACAGTTTTTACACCATCGCAGCATGACGATGATTTCTCCTGCTCCAGTTCATTTTTGAATTTAAGTTTAATCATAGCTCGACAACTCCTTCATTAATTAATTCGGCTGCAACAGAATCCAGATCATAATCGCATGAGCCGGATATAATCCCACTTCCCATGCAATACCGAATCATTTTATCGACTGAGGTCTTCAATTCTTCCCGTAGGGTTTCGATTTCACCCATGTTCTCAAAACCCTTGTATGTCTGTTTTGCAAGAAGATAGACATGCGCGCATTCCCTGGCCTCTTCCAGAAATCCGGCAAGATTAACATCTGATTTCGACGCGATAACAAGTTCGTTTATCATATGCTTTGTATTTTCCCTTCCATGTCAAAACAATTCGATCATGATATATATGCCTGCAAACACCAGCGCAAGACCGCTGATCTTTTTTGCATATACGGCCCATGTTGTTACGCCTCGCGATTTGATAAGACTTTCAGCAATACCAACCGACAGCCCTGCTGCAAAGATAAGCGCGCAATGTCCGATAGCATATGCAAAGAGCAGTAAGCTGCCATATAGCACGTCACCTTCTGATGACACATAGCCGAGGATAACCGCCAAAACTGGCGTTGCGCAGGGTGAAGAGATCGCGCCTGTAAGCAGTCCCAGCAGGAATGCGCCGACCAGACCTTTTGATTTGACCTGAACTGTGCGTCCGCAGGCCATTGGAGCCGAAAAGACTCCCATGAGATGCAAGCCCATGACTATAGCTATTGCCGCAAAACCATATGTCAGCCAGTCTCCGAGAAATCCGAGCAACTGCCCAAAAAAAGATGCAGCGGCTCCCAGAAGAGTAAAAGTAAGCGAGAGCCCAAACACAAACACGGCTGAATATAGGGCTGCACGGCCCTTGTTCCCTTCAGAATATCCGCCCACATAGCCGATGATAAGGGGTATCGCGGCAAGCACGCACGGACTTGCAGCCGAAATCAATCCGGCAACAAAAACCAGAAGAAACGCAAGCGTCTGCTGGCCCTGGACCAGCGCTTCTATGTCGGTAAGCCAGGCTTCCATATCTATATGCCGGCTTTCCCCAGGACGACTACTATCTTTTCGTATTCATAATATCCAACATGCCGATGGAATTCCTCGCCGTTCTTATTAAGAAAAACCTGTGTCGGTATACCGAACACTCGAAACTTCCTTGCAGATGTCTTGTCTTTCTTCACGTCTATGAAGATAACTTCAAGTTTGCCTTTATAATCGGCAGAAAGCTTTGCCATGACAGGCCGCATATTGTCGCAGGGGATGCAGCCGACCGATCCTATTTCGAGCATCACGATTTTGCCTTCGCTCTTTGCTTTGGCCAGGGCGTCATCAACGGGGGCCGCCTGCGCCTGAACGGAGAATAAGATCAGCATCAATAAAGTGAATAACAGCAACCTAACATTTATTTGATCCATGCCCATCGTTTTATCTCCCTTTAATTCGCTCTTTCTGTGTTTCCCGTAGCGTCCCGACATAGACAAACAGCAGCCCTTGCGGCCTTGTCGCTGATAAATGCCGCAAGTCGCTCTTTGTCGGAAGCGACTTCATCGCCCGCAATCTTTTCGAGCGCGGACAGAATCAGAAATCTCCTGAACAGATCAGGCTCGTCGATGCTGTAATGTATCCATCTGCCTTCTTTTCGGTCTTTGATCAGACCCGCCTCTTTAAGTGTCGAAAGATGGAAAGATATCTTCGGCTGGGACATATCCAGCGCGGCCACAATATCGCAGACACAAAGCTCTCCATTTTGGAGAAGCTTCAGTATCCTCAGACGTAGCTCATCAGAAAGAGCTTTGAATATGCTTAATATTTCCTGCATAAACTTATACCTCTGAGCTTATAAGCTCTTTTACCTTTTCCAGCGAAGGAAGGGGTTTCCCCGAATGCTTCAGTTTGCCGTTGACCACAAGGCCGGGAGTCGACATCGTGTATTTCATGATCTCTTTAATGTCGCTGATCTTTTCAACCTTTGCATCAAGACCCAAATCCCTGACTGCCTGCGTTGCAAGCTCTTCCATCTTCGCGCAGTTTGCGCATCCCGGCCCCAACACCTTGATTTCCATAAATGCCTCCTATAAGATAGCGTTAAACAAATAGCCGACAATAACAATGCCGGCTGCAACTGTGCCAAAGAAGACAATCAGAAGCCTTGTCTTCAGCACATTTTTCAGTATCACCGCCTCAGGGAAAGACAGGCCGGTTGTTGCCATCATGAACGCGAGGACCGTGCCCATGGCCATTCCCTTGCCGACGAGCGCCTGGACAATCGGTATTATGCCTGCAGCGTTACTGTAAAGCGGAACCCCGATCAACACAGCCACAAGCACCGCAAAGGGATTGTCAGGCCCTGCATACGTCATAACGAAATCAACAGGCACATAACCGTGGATAAACGCGCCGATTCCAACACCGACAACTACATAGAGCCACAGCTTCTTCAGCAACTCCTTCGTATAGTCCCGCGCATAAACCATTCTGTCCCTGAGAGATGTCTGCCCATCCTCCACGCTGCCGATCTCCATCTGCCACACATAATCCTGCACATATTTCTCCATCTTGAGTTTGCCTATGACAATGCCGGAGATAATGGCCAGTAAGACGCCTGTTCCTGTATAGATAAGGGCCACTTCCCATCCGAATAGACCCCAGAGCATGATCAGGGCTATCTCATTTACCATAGGAGAGGAGATCAAAAATGAGAAGGTGACCCCCAGCGGCACCCCCGATTCAACAAAACCTATAAACAGCGGCACCGCTGAGCAGGAGCAGAATGGAGTGACAATGCCGAGCAGGGCAGCCAAGACATTGCCTATAAACTCTTTTTTATGAGATAAAATACGCCTTGTCTTTTCAGGGGAGAAATAACTCCTTATTACGGCAACCATGAATATGATCGTGGAAAGAAGAAGAAAAATCTTGATCGTATCATAAATAAAGAACGAGAGGGCATCTGCCAAAGCAGCGCCCCGCTCAAGTCCTATAACGGCATATGTTATATAATCTGCGAATTCCTGTAACATACCAACTCCTTTATTTTATAAATATAAACATTTTTTGATATATTGTCAAGACCCAAATAGATCACGGGGAAGGATAAACCCGGATTTGTCATTAGGAACTGAAATGGCCTTCATGGGGAGACATATCGCAGTCTCGGCGCAGGGATACCGTGACCGATTTGAGAAAGCAATATCATACGTTTCCCCGTCGATCTCATATAAATGATAACCTGCTCAGTTTTGGCGAGACAAGATATGGCTATCATATTGTTTCTATGGGGTATTTGTTCCTAATGACAATTCTGGGATAAAAGAGCGGGCATGAACGACCATATTGAACCCGGAATTGTCACCAGAAACTGAAATAGCCTTCATGTGGAGGTATATCGATGTCTCGGCGGGTGAGACGGGAAAATCTCTTTATCACACTGCATCCAGCATCTTGCGCACTTTACACAAAAGTTCAGTCGGGTTCACAGGCTTCTGCATAAATATCGTTCCCATGCCCGATAGCTTCTTGAAATCAAAACTGCCGTCCGTATATCCGCTCATGAATATAGCCTTGATTTCCGGGCGGAGGCTGCTTATGGCCTCGAAGGCCTCCCTGCCGTTCTTTTTCGGCATGATGCCGTCAAGGATTACCAGGTCGACAACCCCGCTGTTTTCAGAGAATTTATGTATAGCATCGTCGCCGTCAACCGCTTCAATAACTTTATAGCCGAAACGGGTGAGCACGCTTGCTGTGATATCCCGCACCAAATCGTCATCCTCGGCGATCAGGATCGTCTCTGTCCCGCCCCTGGGCCTTTCAGCCTGGGATGATTCGGCCTTCTCAACGGCCGCTACTGTCAGCGGCAGATACATGTTGAAGGAAGCGCCCTTTCCCGGTTCACTGCATACATGTATATGCCCGTTATGCTGCTTCAATATGCCATGCACAACGGCCAGCCCGAGCCCGGTGCCCTTGCCCTTTTCTTTTGTTGTAAAAAAAGGGTCGAACATGTTCGCCATGATTTCGGCGTCCATGCCGCAGCCCGTGTCCGAAAAAGTGATATGAGCGTAGTTGCCGGGGCTGCCGTATCCATGCGTCGCAACAAACCTTTCATCCATAAAAAAAGTGTCTGTCGAAATATCTATATTCCCTCCGCCGTGCATGGCGTCGCCGGCATTAGCGCTCAAATTTATAAAAAGCTGGTCTATCTGGGCCTTGTCAGCCATTACTATAAGCTCCTTATCTGAAAGCTTAAGATTGATGGTAATGTCTTCTCTTACAAGACGACGAAGCATCTTCTGAAGGTCCCTGACAGCGCTGTTAATATTTACCGGCCTCATTTCCAGCGCCTGTTGTCTGCTGAAGGCCAGTATCTGTCTTGTAAGCTCAGTCCCTCTCATTACCGCTTTCAGCGCCTCTTCCGCATGATGTCTTGCAGGATCGTCTTCAGCCATATCCATTATGCACATCTCGGTCAAGCCCATTATCGCGCTGAGCACATTATTGAAATCATGCGCTATTCCGCCTGCCATCTGCCCCAGGCCCTCGATCTTCTGCGCCTGGCGAAGCTGGTCCTGAAGCCTGCGGCTCTCGGTTATGTCACGCGCCACGGAGTGCAAAACCGGCCGCCCCGATATTTCAGTGGCCTGAACCGTCACATAAATGTTCCTGATTCCTCCCTGACGAGTGCGGCAACGATCTTCAAAATCGTCACGGCCTTCGATCATGATTTTTTTCTGGCGCTCTTTTATTTCCTCCGGCTTTTCGTTCAGCAGGAAATCGGCAAGGGTCAATTGGGCAAATTCATCGCGTGAGTATCCCACGATCTTGCAAGCAGCCTCGTTGAAATCCAGAAAACGGCCTGTTTCAGGATCAATGATCAAAATGCCGTCGGGCGACTGATCGAACAAGAGGTGATAGCGGTTCTCGGCTTCGCACAAGGCCAGGTCCGCATTTTTTTGTTCAGTGATATCCTGCACTGTTCCAACTGAACGAATCGGTTTCCCTTCTGAGCTGTATAAGGTCTTGCACTGCTCAGTGACATATTTCATTCTGCCGTCCGGCATAAGAAGCCGGTGAGTGATTTCGTAGGGTATGCGATTACTTATAGATTCAGTATAGGCGGCGTTGACGGCATCTCGATCCTCCGGGTGGATGGCCTCCCAAAAAGCTTCCAATGGGGAGTCGCAATGCTCCGGGTCGATTTCGAAGATGCGAAAAATCTCATCGGACCAAATGAGCCTGTCTGTCAGAGGATCACGTTCCCAGCTTCCGATTTTGGCCATGCGCTGGGCCTCGTTGAGCCTCGCCTCACTCTCTCGCAACGCATACTCGGTTTCTTTGCGGAATGCGATCTCGTACCTGAGACGATCTGCCTCTTCCCCGGCAGTTATGCGGGCATATCCAAGTTCTGACAGGAAAAGGGCCATTTCCCCGAGGAACGCCGTAGCGCTCAGCAATTTCTCTTCCGAAATCACAGGCTCTTCATCCAGCGCGCGCAGATATTCCAGTTCGTCATATCCGAAGAGCCTGGCTTGCCGTTTGAACCTCTCGCGGTCGGGTTTCTCAATCAGCAGTTGTCCCGTGGCCAAACTGGCTATATGCTTGCCCTTGACAATGACCGGGAATGCGCAGTCCACGAGGCCGTTTTCGCACTGCTCGATCACCAGTTTTCCGGGTTCATCGAGATTATCCAGAAGGCGTCTGTTGCTTTTCAGGCAGATCGCCGCGGACTCCGGACAGCTCCTGTGGAATTTAGTGCAGATATCCCGCCAGCCGGTGGCGATCAGGATATTCAGGCCGGGGTGGTCCAGGAACCCGACGGTGAAGCCGGTGCATTTGGTGAAATTTTCACAAAGCCTGCGAAATTCATTCAGATCAATCAGATCGGAAATGCCGTATTGCCCGTCAACCAGGCCTTCCTTATCGTTCGCATTCATGTCCGCCCCCACATTTACCGCCGATCAATTGGCATTTATCAGACTTGCGATTAATTCTTAATAGAATACCATATGGTGATATATAATCCGAGTTCAGTGAATGAATCGGAAAGCTTGAGAATCATCATCAACGCGAGGGCGGCAGCCGGCACAAGCGCGCTGGATTCACTCATGCATGAAGCCCTGGTTGCCGCAGCAATGAAATCCGCTCTCAATACAAACGTATTCTCCACCGAATGCTTCAGTGTTATGGATAAGGTCAATGAGGTGGGAGCTCATTAAGATAGCAAGGAATGGCGAATGTGCTGAATATTAAACTCCTCACAACAGATCCGGCCACTGACCATGCTGTTAAACCCAGAATATTCGTTGCAAAAACAATGTTACTGAAATAGATATCATGGGAGGCCATATCGAAGTCCCGGCGCAGGGATACCGCGCCCGATTTGAAAAAGCAATGTCATACGCATACCTGGCGATCATGTTCATGTGATAACCTGCGCAGTTTCGGGGGGACAAGAGATGGATGCCCATGACGGCTCGTCTGTCATGCTCCTCAATTATCATTTCGGGGTTATTGCATTGCCCCGCTATTTTGCATTTGTCCTCCAAATGTGATAGTCTGTATTAATTCCGCAGGCGACTTGACTGCCTCCGCTTTATATTTCGCTGATTAAGGACAACAGACCATGACAACCGCTGCGACAATTAGCATTGAAGACCAACATACGCCACCCTTTTTCAAAAAAATCCCGATATCAATCGAGCGCGGAGATGGTGTGTACGCCTGGGATGAGGACGGCAACAGGTATTTAGACTTCACTTCAGGCTGGGGAGTGACATGCCTTGGTCATGCCCACCCGGTCATCACAGATGCGCTGCTTGAACAGAGCCGCAAGATAATTCAGAATCCTAATTCCGGATTGACATACTCTCCAGTTCGAGCCGGGCTTTTGTCCCTTATGAGCCGGATTCTGCCTCCGCCGCTGACCCGGGTTTTCTTCTCCAACAGCGGCGCAGAGGCCAATGACGCCGTAATCAAGCTGGCGCGCAAGGTCACGAACAGACTGGATGTTATAGCAATGGATCAGAGTTTTCACGGCCGCACTATCAGCACTGCGTCAGCCACCGGGCAGGCCAGGCACCGTGATAAATTCAATCCTTTAATGCCGAACTACAGATTCGTCCCATACAACGACATCCCCGCATTGCGAAACGCCCTCGACGACCAGGTGGCGGCGGTAATTCTGGAGCCTATTCAGGGTGAAGGCGGTGTGCGAATGCCTGCTGATAATTATCTGGAAGAAGCTGGTAAACTCTGCAAGGCAAACGGGAGCCTGCTCATTGTGGATGAGATACAAACAGGCTTTTGCCGTACAGGACCGATGTTTGCCATCAGCTCTCTAAAGGTTGAGGCCGACTTTATGACAATGGCTAAAGGTATAGCAGGCGGGTTCCCCTTTGGAGCTTTTGCGGTTTCTGAAGCAGTTGCGGACAAACTTGAGCCCGGCGACCATGGTGGAACCTATTGCGGAAATCCGCTCGGTTGCGCAGTGTCCTATGCGGTTATCAGGCATCTGCTCGACAATAATATCTCGGCCAATGTCACTCAGATGGGCGCTATTGCGCTGGATCGTATGAGCAAATGGAGGCAGGCGTTTCCGGAAATCGTAACGGGGCTTCGGGGCAGAGGGTTATTGTTAGCGCTTGAATTTTGTAATGACAAGATTGCCGGACGTGTCACTGATGAATGTCTTGCCGGAAATCTTTTTGTCAGGCAAACCCAGGGGAATTTGATCAGAATCTTCCCTGCGCTAAATATACGTCCGGAAGAAATGGAAGAGGGGCTCAGCATAATTGAAACTGCGCTTCGGTCCGTCGGTAAAAACATGCCTGAATAGCCACCATGGGAGGGGACAGAGGCATCCGTCCCCTCCTTATTTACTCACAAAAGGATCATATCTTTCATCTATTTCCGGCCTGCCTTCAGCCTGTCCAATTCTTCCCTCATGCCTTCCATCTGATTCTTCAGAGTCTCGATGGCCTGTTTCTGGTTCTGCACAACCTTTGTCAGCACGGCAACTATGTCCATGGAACTCAGTCCCTTGCGATCATTGGTCGCTACGAGTTCGGGCACATCCTCTGCAATAAACCCGACATGTTTTTCAGCCTTATCGTTTTTATAATTGAAAAGCACGGGATTAAGACCATTCAGGGTCTCATTGGCATCCGCCGCGCTCAATTCCGATATGTTCTCCTTATATTCCCGGCTTGAAGCATTGACCCAGGAGCTCCCGTTTGAATAAGCCCCGCCTGATAAATGTAAAAGACGCGTGGGATTAACCCCTATACCGACATTGCCGGCAGAGCTTATCCTGAATCTCTGCTTCCACGCGCTTGGCGAGCTCCCGGTATAAACAACAAAGGCTGTCGGCACAGACCCTGACGATACAGTTCCATCAACTCTGAAGGCCATATAAGCGGGCCTCTGATACGCGCTTCCGTCATAGCCCTGGGGATAAAATCCCCCTATATAATCGCCGCTGATAACTCTCTCAGGCGCGGCTTCTGTTCCCCTGCTCTTCCTGGTATACATTGTTGCTCCATTAGCATCATCACTATGCCTGGCGTTTATGATCCCGCCATCAGAAACGTGCAAAGCTGCGCCAGGCGCTGCGGTGCCTATCCCGGTATTCCCTGCGTCCGTCACCACAAACTGTGTATTCCCGCCGGAGTCTTTAACCCTCAGCCTGTCTTCGCCATATCCAATACCCGCGAACATCATAAACGCCGCCGTGGCGAATAATCCGCCGACGACAAATCTCCTGCCTGCCTTAAGGGTTAACTCCTCAAACGATACGATATTGTCCAATGATTTCATTTTCATCCTCCTTATTGTATATCCACTTTTTCTATTGTCACTGTCCCATCCAAGATTTCTATAATGCCGTTTATTGTAGTGACTCCGGGGTTCGACGAATAATCACATCCGTAGCCGCCCTGCAGTAACACCGATGTGTTATGATCAAGCGTCAGGGCCTCGGTAAATCCCAATGCCTGCATCTGCACGGCGTCTCCGCTTGCAGAGATGTTATAGGCGTCCTGAATTTTCTGGTAATACACAGACGATCCCCCAAGCTTTACAGGCCGGTCAGCGCAATCCACTACCACAATATAATTTTGCTTTGTCATTGTCACAGGGCCGCCTATGCCGGTCGCTGTAAGAGTCACCGTGTATACACCCGGCGTTCTATAGGTGTGCGACGGGTTCCTCTCAGCGCTGGTCTCCCCATCTCCGAAATTCCAGAGCCATGATATGGGATTGTGTATCGACAGATCCGTAAACCCGACAGTTAAAGGGGCCGTTCCATTTATCGGCGTGCCGCTAAAGTCCGCCTCGCTGTCAAAGGTCGCTGTCACTGCCGTGTTTGCCGACATAGTGACGGCGCAGGGGTTTGAATTGCCCATGCAGGCGCCTGCCCACGAGATAAAAATGGAACCGGCAGAGGCTGTCGCCGATATGTTCATATTTGTCCCAGGGGCATAGTTCGCTGTTCCTATGTTGCCATTCCAGCTGATTTCGCCGGGGACAACGCTTACAGTTCCGTCTCCTGTGCCGGCTTTCGTTATGGTGAGTATATTGTAATGATCAAAAACTATCCCGCTCAGACTTGCTGAAAGAAGCGGACTATCCGGCGCGTTCGAGACTATCTGAAGCGTGGCTGTCTTGGATGCGGCAGGCGCCTGAGCGCTGAAGACTATGCAAATCGTGCATGTGGCCGACGCGGCCAGCGCTTGCCCCGAACAGGTATCTGTCTGCTTTGTAAATTCAGAGGCGTTTCCCCCTGCAATTGTAGCGCTTTCTATTACAAGGGATTCGGTCCCGGTGTTTGTGATAGTTATGCTTTGGGGCGCGGAGCTTGAGCCGACAATGAGTTGGCCAAAGTTGAGCGATGTCGGAGATATGGATATGGCAGGCTTTCCGGCTGTCACAACCTGCGTAGTCCGGTTGCCGGAAAGATCATAGACATACTGGACTGTCGATCCACTCGAATATATGGCCGTTTTAAGCTCACCGGTGTCGTAATAATCGTATGTGATCGTCTCGGCGTTTGCCGTGGCGATCATGCATAGAATCGGGATGAAGGAGAAGATCAGAAAAAACAGAAGATTGATTGTCCTGTTTCCCTGCCTGATAATATTATGTCTCATCAGCGCCTCCTGAATGATGGTTGTAATGTCGTTTATAAATACGCCGCTCAAATTTGATTATTTAACCTCTTTAACCGCTAATACTCGCGAATTTACGCTAATACAGATAAAGAAAAAACAAACTCTGTTGTTTACTGCCAATTCCTTTTCTCCCCATTTGCGGACATTAGCGTTAATTCGCGGTTGCCATTTCGTTTCTTTTCCCATTCGCGGACTTTGCCGCAGATTCGCGGTTAATAATAACCCTTTACTTCATGCTTCTTTCGTTCCTATGCCTAATGCGCGACTGATATAGGCGCTCGGTAAAACCGCCCTGCTCAACAAATTGCTGTTCAAGCCTCTGCAGCTGCCGCCCAAGCAAAAAGCTCGCCTGATTTATCAGGCAAATTATTGTATTAGCCGCAACCTCCGGCAGCGCTGTAGAAATGCCATAAGGGTCAGCAGCTCCGGACTTATCCGACTGCCCAGACCTGTCCGGCAGGGCTGGCTTGTCCAAGTTGTCAGATTTGTCCGAAAATTCTTTGTATTTGTTTCGCACCCTGAGAGCCTCAGGCGCGTCTTTGTCCCACAAGCGCAGGCCGCGCTGGCGCAAAAAGTCCTGGTAGTCAAGTAACAGCTCCTCAAGACTGGCGCGGGCAACACTGGTAAGTTTCAGCTCTGTCTTATTTAAAGTCGCCGACGCTATGCTGCCCTCCGCAATGTTTTGAACGCCGCTGCGGGCGGCCTGAACCATCTGATCATGCGTCCGCGAGCGGCTACCAATAAACCGGTTGCAGAAAATGACCGTGGCGTCATAGACCAGCTGAGCGGTCTGAAAACTGCGCAGCTTGCGATACCCGCCATGTTGAGGGATCAGATTGTGCCCGCTATTCATTAGTTGACTATTCCGTCTCCTTAGAAGATTTAACTAGCGCCTTATATATGCGTCATTGCAAAACCTGAACCCTTTTCTACTCTTTTGAAATCACCTGCAAGATAGAACCGCTACTCTTCCCAAGCAGCTTTGTTTAGGTACTTGCAAATCTCTCTTTTTTCCAGTTCTGATTTCAAGGGTATTTTCTGTTCCTCATTAGCAGCCATTACTTCAGCGGCTTTTTTTATGTATGAAAAGTCCATACCCAAACGAACACTTTCTTTCTGTATGGCATCGAGTTGTTCCTTGATCGAATCGGGATATGCGCCTGTATTTCGTTTGTACGCAAGCAGAGCCCATTTATAAGCGTCAATAAAGCCAGTTTTGTCCTTTCTTGTTTCATAAAGTAGCGTTGATAAAGCAACCATCGAATGGTCTTCGCCTTGCATGGCAGCTTTTTCGAACCAAAAGATAGCCTGGTTAATATCTCGTTTGCCAAGCATTCCTTGACGATGCAATTTTGCAAGATCATCTTGAGCTTTGTAGTACCCACTGTTTGCGGATACCTCAAGCAATTTCAGGGCTTCTTGATTCACTTCAGAGTCCTTAAACAAACCAGTTACATGAGATAGCAAATATTGTGCGCGAGGATCGCCAAGTTTGGCTCCCTCTCGCAGCCAATATATCCAATGAGCTTCACTCTTAAAGTAATGTTTGCTCAAGCACCAGCAGGCTTCAATATCACCTTGATTCGCTTTCTTTTCCAGTTTTATGACTTCTAGAACTCCTAACGGTAATTGTCCATCATAGTAAAATAACGCGTAAAGCTTAACCGCCAGGATCATAATAATTATTGCGGCCAAAGTCAACAAGATAACAACCTTTTTATTCTTTAATGGCCTTAACATTGTTGTTACCTATGAATAGGATATCCTGACACGCGTCCAAATAGTGTCCCACCGATATATAGATTCCACTGCCCCTCACCCCACGGAATCCCCGCGCCTGAATTATTACCAAGCTGATAATATGGTATTGGATATGTAGAATTATCCCAAAGAAAACCATCTGGCCCCATGCCCACAGCGCCTAATATAAGTGATAATCTTTGAGCAACAGGCCCAGCATTACATCCATAGATCATAAATGGCATACCCGTTTTGTAACCGCCAGCTATCATGCGATTGATAAGATCCATATCGGACATCTTGTTTTTTAGTTTATCAACACAAAAATCAGAATTACAATGAGCATATATCTTCATAATGCCGGGAATATCAGGATTACTATTTGCACGTGCGATAAAGGAATCGTCTGGAGGCAAGATATATAATTTTTCCAATCCAAAAGGATCAACCCAGTTAACAGGGTTGTTCCCCATTGCTCGGTACAAGTTTATTCCCCCGTATTCGCCCAGTGGGTCTCTTGTCATCCACTTACCGAGGACAGCGTTATAGTAGCGAAAACCGTATTCTGACAAGCCTGTTTGTGGGTCATAAGGTTTTGTAGAAAACTGATACGGCTGGTCGAAGATTCCGACTTTTTTCTTCAGGACGCCAAAAGGATCATAGGCGTATGAGACCACCGGTGTTTGATCTGCGCCTATCAAGGTTGTGACATTCCCTTTACCGTCATATAAGTAATTATAATCCAATCCGCCCTGCTTGAGGTTAAGCAGTCCGCCGATGCCGCCGCCATAGTTCAACCCCCACAGGTATTCCCTTGTAACGTTGTTGTTCGCGTCGCGTTCCTGTATGGGCAGAAAACCGGCCCTGATGTATCTTGTGTCGCTTACAAGTGTTCCGGCCAAGGTCTTTGTCATACGCGCAAGCAGTCCGTCTCCGCTGTAATAATAATTTGTCAGGTTTGTCCTGCTTGAGCTGTCCGTAAACTGCGCTGTTATCAGCCTGTTTTCTGCGTCATAGGTCATTGTTACAGCCTGTCCGTCAGGGTTGAATCCCGTCGTCATGTTGCCGTCATTGTCATATGCGTATGTCCTGGCTGGATTGGTCGACGCTATCACCTGGTTCAGGTTATTGGGTGTGTACGTGGTCGTCCCCGTAGTAAAGTTGTCTATCACCGTTCCGTTGGTTATTGTTTCTGAGTTTTTCAGATCTGGATGATTCGGGTTTGTATATGTATACACATAGCTGTTGATTATTTCATTATTCGACTTTTTGTTGATTATCGCCGTCAGTTTCTTTAACGGGTCGTCATATTCATATTGCGTGTAGCTGCCGTTAGGCCTTGTCAGTGTCTGCACATGCGGGCTGGCCGAGGAACTCGTGTCGTAATCATAGGTGAATGGAACTGTGTCTGTCGTCCGTTTGATGGTCTTGAGCCTGCCTAGTGTGTCATAGTTGTAACTGACAATGTCTCCAATCAGTGGTGTTATGTTTTCAAGCTGGTTAAGGGCGTTATAACCATAGGTGATAGTAGCCGCAGGACTGTCCCACGGGTAACCCACGGCCTTGAGCCTGTCATTGGCGTCATAGGTATAGCTGAACGCGCCGATAGCGTCCGTCCTGGAGGTCATCCTGTTGTAGGCATCGTATCCAAAGGCGACGTTTGTAGCTCCGCTTGAGTATGTAATTGCTGTCAGATTGTTGTTTGCGTCATACCCGTATGTTGCTAACTGGCTGCGACTGTTTGTGTATGTTTTCAGTAATCCGGCAGGATCATAGGTGTAAGAGACGCTTTTGCCATCAGCATAGGTCTTCTTTTTGAGCCTGTTGTCAAGGTTATAGCCGAAGGTCGTTACTTTGTTGTCCGCATCTGTGAATTTTATCAGGTTGCTGTTTGCATCATAGTCATATTTATACGTCCCCTCAGGCCCGTCACGCTGGAACAACCTCTTTAGCGCGTCGTACTGATAGTTAGTTGTCCTTCCTACCCGGTCTGTTACACTGTCAACCATATATGGGCAAAGGGTTGAGTTCGTTATACTCTCCGTCTTGCCGTCAGGATATGTGATGGTCTTTGTCTGGTTAAGATTGTCGTAGGCATATGTGATATCCACTCCGTCAGGATAGGTGACTGTCTTTATCCTGCCGATGTCGTCATGCGTTAGAGAGGCGACCAGAACCCCTGCCTTTTTGATGTCCTTCAGAGTCTTATTGGCGTCATAGACAAGTTCCGTAATCGTCTCTTTGGCAGTTCCCTTGGCTTCTGTGACTGTCAAAAGCCGACCATTTGTGTTATAAGTGAATTCAGTGATATAACCCATGCGGTCGGTCATCTTCGTTACATCATGCGCAGCGTTGTATTCAAAGGTTATGGTGCCAAGGCCGCTGGTGACGAATGTGGCGTCTATGTTATTTGCAGGAGCATAGCCAACTGTGGTCTGCCTGCTTTTGGCGTCTGTGAAGGATATGACAAGGCCGTTGGTGTTATAGGTAAACGCTGTAGTGCGGCTATTGCCGTCAGTGATAGTGGCTGGAAGACCGGTGGCTGTGTCGAAGGTGAATTTATCATACTTATTGGATGGAGTAACTATACCCTTTACTCTAGCTTCAGGTAAACTTCTGTCAAGAAAATATGTGGTTTTACGAGCCTCGGTCATATTGTTGGTCGTTCCGTCAACATATGCGACATAATCCCTGGGGCTTACATACCATGTGTTCGTGCCATTGTAATAGTATTCCTCTTTATTGAGATTTGGATCGGTGATTGTGATGCGGTACATCATTCCCATTTTCGGCGCACCCGCATTGGGGTCAGGATAAGCAACAGTCGTGGTTGCGTCGTCAGACGGCTCTATGTTAAATGACCAGGTCCCTTTCGGGTTCCTAACGCTTGCAATATAGTGATTGTCTCCCTGGTTATAGGAATATCTTGTTATATAACCGCCCATATCCGTGGCTTTTCTGAGGTCGCCTGACTCGTCATATTCAAAGCTTGCAGTGCGGCCAAATGGATCGGTAATGGCCTGCACAAGTCCATTGGAATATTGAAATGTAGTAACCTTGCCCATTGCGTCAGTCACTGTCTGCAGCCGTCCCGAACTATATGCAAAAGCCAGGCGCTTTCCGTATGCGTCAGTTATCTTTACAAGATACGGCCTCGTAAGCCCCGCGTCTGCCGGACTGCCATAGTCATAAACTGTACCGTCAAGAAATGATAGTTGATAGTGATTATCAGCAATTTTCGTGAGCGTATTGAATACCCCGAAAGGTTTTGTATAGTTAGCTCCATCAAAAGTATAAACATCCTGCCTGCCGTCAGGCATAGTGACTGTAACTGAACCGTCAGAATCAATAGAAAGATAACTGCCATAATTGAGCTGCCACTTGTTTCCGAAGGACGCGTACTGATCAACTGTTGCCCGCGAATTGTAGCTCAGCTTAATCTTGACCGATGGGCCGATTGCAGGCTTGTACCAGATTGGAGTGTCGACCATATAAAGGTTCATGTTGGTTTTATTAACTGACCAGACAGGAGTTCCCTTTCCTTCTTTTTTGCAGATGTCAGGGGCAGGCGTTGGGTCAGGGTCAGGCTTTGGGGCCGGCCCCAAATTTCCGTCGGGCAGAGGATCCAAGGATACTTTCTTTTCCAAGATAGCAAAAGTATATAAATCAGTGTATTCAAACGGTTGCTGGCACTGAACATAATCAATCAGTATCCAGCCATTTTTTGCGCATGAGCCGGCATTGCAGTTAAATGTTGCAGTATATGGGAAGCAGCCTTTTTGCGGCCAAGATACCTCCAAAAATTCATGTACAATTGCAAACCCATAATAAGCGTCATTGGGAGTCTCTATAATGACTAATTGATTACCACAAATGCTGCCAAGGCGACAAGGTGTTCCTTTAAAGCATCTCGTTGCCCCTTGCAAATTGGCACAAAGCCCACCACAACTTGCCAAATCATCGATACACGAACATCCATCCGCGGAACAGTCACTCCACGCATCGGCTGATATCCATAAATTGCATCCCACTAGAACAATGAGAGATATCAAAACCAGCGCCAATCGCTTGCACCTTTTTTGCCCCATTTCCAAACAAGATAATCTCATCGTTCTGTTTTTCATTGTCAGTTACATACCTCAGTTTATTTGTTTATACTGTAAAGCAACTTTAACCCGAACCGCCGGGGACAGTCCCGATTCTACGCCTGCCTGCGGCAGTCCGTAAATCCGGGACAGTCCCCTCAGCTCCGTCCCCTCAGCCTTGATTCGCGTTGATTCGCGTTCATTAGCGGTTTCATTATATCTTTGTGCGGTCTTCTTAACTCTCATGTTCCCGCCGGAAACCTATCTTTCTCTTTTTAGCGCCAGGCGGCACGAGCAGTTGGCGTATTGTATCAAACACAACCCTGAACTGCGAGTCATATTTCTTTTCAAGATCATCAAGCCGTCTTGCAAGGTCCTTGTGTGAAATAAGCATCTCTCTTATCTTTGTAAATGTCCGCATTATCTGAATATTCACCTGTATAGCTCTTTTGCTGCGAAGAATACTCGAAAGCATAGCCACTCCATTTTCTGTGAAGGCATAGGGAAGATATTTGCTGAGTTCACCTCTTTTCAAGGCGCCAAATTGGCGCCTTGAAAATTCAGCATACTCTTCTTTTGATAACTGAAACATGAAATCTTCGGGGAAGCGGTCAATATTCCTTTTGACAGCTCTCTTAAGGGCCTTTGTCTCAACACCATAAAGAATTGCCAAATCCCTGTCGATCATGACTTTCCTGCTTCTGAGCAGATATATTTTGCTTTCAATAATCTGTTGTGGAACTATGTCTGTTTTCATATGCCTTCCCTTTATCCAAGCAGCCGGGGACCGTCCCCTCAGCTTCCGATTCGCGTTTATTGGCGTTTATTAGCGGTTTCACTATTTTATTGTCCGCCCAGCCCCTTTTCTCCAGCTATCTTGGGCGCGTTGCTGCAATACATCCGATTGAATCAGGCCTTTCACAAGACCTCCTCAAATGAATACAAAAAAAGCCATGCAAGCCAGGGATTAAACCCTGCTCACACAGCCCTATAAACACAAAAAACAACCCGGCCTTTGCAGCCGGCCAGACACCTGTTTACATCCCCCCCGGCTAAAACAGGTGTTTGACTTAATACTTTTAATTGCAATAAATAATGCTACCAGAACAGTAGTGTTTTGTCAATAGCAATCCCTAATTCAAAAACGGTTCAAACGGTTCGAGCAGTTCAAACGGTTCAAACGGTTCGAGCAGTTCAAACGGTTTAAGCGGTTTAATCGGTTCGAGCAGTTCAAACGGTTTAAGCGGTTTAATCGGTTTAGAGTTTGAGCTTTTCTGTTTCGGCGAGGGCGCGAAGATCCCTCGTAATCTCTTTGGACGCGGGGTTTATCTCCCAGGCCTTTGTGATGGATTCAATCGCAGCGGGCTTGTCGCCTATTTCGAGGTATGTCTTTCCAATGGAAAAATATATATCGGCATTGTGCGGGGTTATAGTCAGGATTTCCCTATATATGTCGAGGGCTTCCTGGGGCTTTGAATTCTTTCTATACGCCTCGGCGAGGCTCCTCATGATCGAACAGTCCGAAGGGTTCCGTTTGTGCGCAGTAAGCAGGACTTCAAGGGCTTTTTCATTTTCCCCATTGGTCATATAAAGCTCGCCGATCAGCTGACCTGATATCGATACATCCTGAATGAGGTCGGCAGCGGCCTTTTTTAACATACCCATGGCCTTTTCGGGTTCGCCCCTCTTTATATGCAACTTGCTGAGCGCAACGAGCCTTTCCGAATTTGAAGAGCTTATCTCATGGGCCTTTTCATACAAGGCGAACGCCTCGTCGGGGTCTCCCAGGTCTTCGTATAATTTACCCAGGGCGTCATACGCCTTTACGAAAAGAGGCTTCTTTTCTATGGCGGCTTTAAAATAATCTATGGCCTTGTCAGTCAAACCCTGATGCACCAAAATCTGGCCCATATAAAAAAGCAGCGACGGCGACTCTGGATCATCCTCAAGCGCCTCCCTGATCTCTGTTTCAGCGCCCTTGATGTTAAAAGCGTCCATGCTCTCCCTGAACTTCTTCAGATGAGCCTCGAAGTTCGTAGGACAGAATCTCCGCCGCAGAATCTCCGAGACCTTGTCCTCAACTGTAGCCATGACAAAAGGCTTTAAAATATACGCGCCTCCGCCCTCTTCAGCCGCCCTCGTGACTGTTTCACGCCTGACTTCTGCGGTCACGAATATAAAGCTGATGTCACGCAGGTTCCTGTTCGATCTGATATTCTTGAAGAGTTCTATGCCATTCATCTCAGGCATATTGATATCGCAAATTATAAGATCTATCCTTGAGTTCTGTAAAAAAGTGAGCGCGGTTAACCCATTCTCCGCATAAAGTATGTTCTCGAACCCTATGCGGGACATCATGTTTCCCAGGGTGCGGCGCATCTGTGGCTCATCATCCACAATAAGGCATATGCATTTCAGATATTCAAGAGGTATTTTCATTTAAGACCCTTCCCTGTCAATGTTTCCGGCAGAGTAAAAACAAATTTCGCCCCGCCCGACTCCGCATCTTCAACCCATATATGGCCGCCGTGGGCCTCTACAACGAGCTTGCAGAATGTGAGTCCCATGCCGCTTCCCGTTTCCAGCGCTATTATATCGTCCCCTCCACTGCAATACTTTTCAAATATCTTATTGCGCATGTCCATGGGGACGCCGTTGCCCTGATCGGAAATGCTCACAATAGTCTCTTTTGGATCATCGCAGTAACTCGCCGAAATGATGATAGAGCCTCCGTCTGGAGTGTGGGATATGGCGTTGCGCAAAACATTTACCACAACCCTCCCGATAAGGCTTTCATCTATATAGCTGACATGGGGAACCACATCAAGACTGAGTTCGATATTCCTGCGGGCAAGAAGATTCGAGAATGAAGAGGCCTCCCTTTCGATCACCATCCTGATGTCGGCGTCTGCCCGGTAAACCGCTATGGAGCCTTCTTCCATCTTCATTACATCCAGCATGTCCATAATCATGTTCTGCATCCTGTATACATCCTCCGTGGCAAGATTAAGGCATTCGGCCTGTTCCGCCGTCAGTGGATCATAACCCATCATGTCAAGATTGGCAACAATAGTGCTGATGGGCCCTTTGAGACCATGCATGAGAAAACCGGTCAGATTGGCCCTCAGTTCATTCATATTGCGCAGTTCATGGACAGCGCCTTCAAGCTGCCCGACCTTTGCCTGAAGCTCTTCCCTGCTCATTACCGCATAAAGATAGGCGGCAAAGTGTTTTATCAGCTCGACAGCGCGCTGTTCGGTCTCTTTATCCACATCCACAGTGGCCTCAAAATCAGTAAAATTAATTACGCCGAGTTTTTTGTCGAGGTGCTTTATGGGGATGCTAAGTGAATAATCGGATTTATAGCGTGAAGAATCAAGAGTGTCGAAGAAGGACCTCTTGCCTGACCCTACATGAAAAGGCTTGTCGTCAATAATGGCCCTGGTGGATATGGTGACGTCAGAGAGATTTCTCGAAAATCCCATGATGGCCTGATTCGTCGCGGCCCTGACCTCAACAGTCATTTCGTCACGGTTAATGAGCATTATGGAGCATTTGGCTGCCTTGAGATAATCCGACAGGATCGGAATAATATCCTGCAACTTTTTATCAAAAGAAACCGTATCATTCAGCATGACCGTCCCCATCTCAAAGGCTATCTGCTCAAGCGATTTTTCGCTCATATCCCTCCCTCTTTCCGCTCACTGCCTGCCCAGTCCGGGTTATACTCTTTCTTCTCAATGGAGCCGGCAGGCCCGTATTTCTATTATATACATTTATCCCTGATTGCCCATTGAAAAGTCGGTTCAAACGGTTCAAGCTGTTTATAGTTTGATCTTTTCCGTTTTTGCAAGGGCGCGCAGTTCCTTCGTAATCTCCTTGGAAGAGGGGTTTATCTCCCACGCCTTTGTTATGGATTCTATCGCTGTGGACTTCTCTCCAATTTCGAGATAGGTCTTCCCCATGGCATGATATATGTCGGCGTTATGGGGAATTATTTCCAGTATTCCCTTGTACGTATCGAGGGCCTCCTGGGGTTTTGCGTTCTTTCTGTAAGCGTCGGCGAGACTCTTCATGATCGAACAGTCGGAGGGGTTCTTTTTGTGGGCATTGTCGAGCACATCCATCGCCTTTTCATACTCGCCGTTCGCCATATACAGCTCTCCGATCAGTTGCCCCGAGACCGACACATCCTGGTTGAGGTCCTTGGCGGCCTTCTTTAACAGTTCCATGGCCTTTTCCGGTTCGCCCCTCTTGATATGCAACTTGCTGAGCGCAACAAGCCTTTCCGCGTTTGAAGAGCTAATGCCGTTTGCCATTTCATACTGCGCGACTGCCGCATCAGTGTCCCCCCGGTCTTCGTATAACTTGCCCAATGCGTCATAGGCTTTCACAAAAAGGGGCTTCCTTTCGATAGCAGATTTGAAATAATCTATCGCCATATCCGACAAACCCTGATGCACCAGTATCTGGCCCAGATAAAAACGCAGCGACGGGGATTCGGGATCATCCTCAAGGGCCTCCCTGATCTCTTTTTCCGCTTCCTGTATCCTGAACTCGTACATATACTCCCTGAATTTTTTCAGGTGGATCTCGAACTTGGTGGGATAGAATTTACGCCTCAGGATTTCCAGGACCTTTTCCTCAAGAGTGGCCATGACAAAAGGCTTGATAATATAAGCGCCTCCGCCCTCTTCAGCCGCCCTTGCGACAACGTTTCGCCTCACTTCGGCAGTCACGAATATAAAGCTCATATCGCTCAATTTTTTGTTCGATCTCAATATCCTGAAGAGTTCCATACCGTTCATTTCAGGCATATTGATATCGCAGATAATGAGATCGATCTTGGAACTCTGGATGAAAGAGAGGGCCGACGCCCCGTTGTCGGCATAAAGAATATGATCGAATCCCATGCGGGACATCATGTTGCCGATGGTCCTGCGCATAGAAACTTCGTCGTCTATGATAAGGCACAGACATTCCAGATATTCACGAGGCAATTCCGGCTGCTTCATTTAAGACCCTTCCCGGGCGCCGTCTCGGGCAGCGTAAACACAAATTTCGCGCCTCCGGACGCAGAATCCTCAACCCAGATCAAACCGCCGTGCGCTTCCACGATAAGCTTGCAGAATGTAAGCCCCATGCCGCTGCCCTTGACGGTTTTATTGTTGTTTTCACAACGGCAATATTTTTCGAATATCCTGTCGCGCATATCCGCAGGAATACCTTTGCCCTGATCGGAAATGCTCACAACAGTCTCTTTCGACTCCCGGTTATAAACAGCCGCAATGCCTATCCCGCCCCCATCGGGCGTATAAGATATGGCATTGCGAAGCAGGTTGACGACTACCCTGCCTATAAGGTCTCCGTCTATATAGCTGATATGAGGCTCCGCATTGATCTGCAGTTTGATATTTCTTCTGGCCATGAGATTGGAAAAGGAGGATGCCTCCCTTTCTATGAGAGACTTGATGTCGAGGTCTTCGCGGTATATCGCAATGGCCCCCTCTTCCATCTTCATAACATCAAGCATGTCCATTACCATGTTCTGCATCCTGTAGACGTCTTCAGTGGCAAGATTGAGACATTCGGCCTGTTCCGGAGCAAGCGGGTCGTAACCCATCATGTCGAGATTGGCCACTATAGTGCTAATAGGCCCCTTAAGATCATGAATGATAAAGCCTGTCAGGCTGTTTTTCATTTCATTCAGGCTGCGCAGTTCGTGATTGGCGTCTTCGAGCTTCCTGACCTTTGTTTCAAGCTGTTCCCTGCTCAATACCGCATACAAATAGGCGGCAAAGTGTTTTATCAGCTCGACAGCGCGCTTTTCGGTTTCAACATCGATCTTGTCCAGGCCTGCAAAATCCGTAAAATTGATTACTCCCAGTCTCCTGTCAAGATACTTTATCGGTATGCTGATTGAATATTCGGATTTATAGCGGGATAAATCAGGTATGTCGAAGAATGATCTTTCGCCCGACCCGACATGAAACGGCTCATTGTCGATTATGGCCCTAGTTGAAATGGTTACATCCGAGAGGTTTCTCGACAGACCTACTATGCCCTCATTAGTTGCGGCCCTCACCTCGACCGTCATTTCGTCATAGTTGATGAGCATTATGGAACAGTTTGCGGCCCCAAGATAGCCCGACAGGATCGGGACAATATCCCGCAGCTTGTTATTGAGAAGCTCCGGTTCATTCAGCATGACCGTGCCCATCTCAAAGGTTATATGCTCAAGCGTTTTATCGGCCATATCTGTTATTGGCTGCGACTTGCCTGCTCAGTTTGTTTTCCGGTCTTTATTCTCTATTGACTCAACAGGCTTTTCCTTTGTTTCAGCGGATGCCTGTCCATCTTCAGCCATGCCTTTTTTGAAATTCCTGATCGCCTCTCCGACGCCCTTGCCGAGCTCCGGCAGCTTGCGCGCGCCGAAAAGAACGGCCACTACGGCAAAGAGGATCAGCGCAGTCTGTGTGCTTACCATATCGGGGTTCCCTTTAAGACAGAAATAATTATCCTGTATTATACAATGAGACGCAAGGATAATCACAGATTTATGACAATAATACCATTACAGATATTAAACCGGATTGTCCAATATAAATGCGGACATTCTGTATATGGACATAATGGTTAGCCATATCTAAAGCCCGGCGAGGGTTTTACTCTTATTGCACAGCGGAGCCGGCTCAAGACACGATGTCAGGCCTCTGAAGATTGCGTCAGTTCGCGCGACCTTTTTGCAACGGCGTCGAGATAATCCCTGAACTTCCCGGGTATAAGCCATCTTATGCCGAACTTTTCGGCCCACTTGATAAGGCCCTGGTCGGCTGTGACTAGAAGCGCGTCCAGCTCCATAGCAAGCAGTAAAAGATCAACATCCTCCTTGCTGTCGATAATCCCTTCGCGCAAAGCCTCGCGGTATTTCTTGCGCATGTCCTGTATGATTTCATCGATCTTTTTCTTTTCTGTCGCCCGCACAGCCGACTCGGCCACCCTGAGGCCCCGGTTCACCCTGTCGCGCATGTCTTCGATAAGCTCATAAAGGAGCACAGCCGGACATCTCAGCTCATGTTTTTTCGGAGGTTTCTGCCGCAGGACAATCATCAGTTCTCCGTCAATCCTGTCCTTATCGACAAAATTAAGAAGCTCCTGAAAAGTCGACGGGGGCATGTAAAATTCGTGTGTATTTATGCCCGACGCCATGGAAAGAAAGAAACTCAGCGCTTCGGTGGGATTTTCTCCAAGGCTGTTGCGCACATCGGGATTTACAAAAAGGCTGGTATCGAGGACTACCCTCTCCATCAAACCGTGAAAGGGGAGATTCCGTGAAACATTTTTGCCCTCTCCGACTTCGGACGTATTACCTGTGCCTGATAAAACAGTCATAGCGACATCCGCAAATCAGACTCTGAGGGCGTATTCATTCCACACGCCGCATTCCGGGCACCTGCCCGACCAGTCCCCGGATGTATGACCGCAAGCTCCGCACCTGAATATGGTTTCACTCAGCCGCATCATTTCCGTAGCCATCCTCAACTCGTCCAGCGCCCTGCCTGTCTGATTTCTTTTCCTGTACAGCTCCGCCTTCGCCATATGCAAGTCCGGATGGGCATACAATCCTGAATCGATAGCTTCCAGTGTCTCTATCGCGTCATCCACCATCTCAAGCCTTGAATACAGCTTGCCCAGCATGAATTTCAGGCCATTATCCTGCGGAGACCTGGATATCGCGTTCTGATACAGACGCAACAGTCTTCCCGGCTCGCCTTCGGCTATCAGAAGGTCTTCAAGCTTGGCAAGTATAACCTTCGAGCCAAGACTGTCATTGCTCTTTTCGAGAAAGTTTATGGCTTCTTCATATTCCCTCTGGGCAACCAACACCTCGGCCAGGGCAAGATAAGCCGGCACAAAATCAGCGTCCATCTTTATGAGAGTCCTGAAGGCCTTTTCCGCCTTTTCTATATCTCCGCCCTCGAGACTGGCCATGCCGTATTCATAATTGAATCCCAGAAGCTTCTTTTCTTCCTGCTGCTTTTCCCTGCCGTTCTTGACGCCTTTTATAATATTCTTCTGAAGGGAAAGAAGCTCATCCCACCTGCCCTCTTTTTCGAGAATTCCCTGCTTCCTGAATAGGGCCGTAAGGTTTTCCGCATCGATATCCATGATCTCATCGAGTATCTTGATCGCGCCGGTGTCTCTGCCGGTCTTTTCGAGAACGCAATCCATGGAGAGAAGAGTCTGAATATTTTTCGGATCTATATCCCGCGCTTTCCTGTAAAATCCCAGGGCTTCTTCATACGCCTCGTTTTTAAAGGCTATGTCGCCCAGCCTGAGAAGGGCGTCGACATGCTCGGGTTCTTCCTTTATTATGGAGTTGAGGGATTCCTTCGCTTCTTCAGGCCTGTTTCCTAACATTGCGTTAAGAGCCCTCGCATAATGGTCGTGTATCCTCGCCTCTTTCTTCTGCTTTTTCTGATACTGCATGGTGTCGATGACGCGCTTTGTGTCGCGCACAAAGAAGTATAAAAGGACAAGCATGGCGCCTATGACAAGCGAAAAAAGAATAAGGGCGATTTTCGACATTTCGTACTCGTTGCCGAGCGCCGTGATACTGATTACGTCGGCATTCTCGAACGCAAAGAAACCAAGGACCGCCAGAAAGAGCAAAATTATGGATATCGCCAGTTTACCCATTAGTGATGATACTCCTTACCCCTTAAAATAGTAAAGGCGCGGTAAAGCTGCTCAAGGAACAGCAGCCGGGCCATTTCGTGCGTCAGCGTCATCATCGACAGGGCGATTACACCCTTCGCCTTTTGTCTAACCTCATCGGCAACCCCGAATGCGCCGCCAATAACAAATTCAATCGTATCATGCTCCTTCATAAAACGGGCAAACTCTACTGATGAATATTGCCTGCCCTTTTCATCAAGCAGATAATAATCGCCGGTCTGTTTAAGTATTCTTTTGGCCTCGGCGACCCTGGCTGCGTCAACGGACTTCCCCTTTTCCTCCCTGACCTCTACAACCGAAACGCGCGTCATCGGGGCCAGCAGTTTCAGGTAATAATCAATCCCCGCCGCCAGATTCCTGTCTTTTGTCTTTCCCGGCCAGAGAATCTTTATCTTCTGCATTAAGAGCTATCCTTGGGGCGTCGAGCCAGAACTTTTCAAGCTCATAATAACGCCGTGTCTCATCCTCAAAGACATGGACGACCACATCTCCGTAATCTATAAGAATCCAGTGCGCGTGGGTTTCACCTTCAATACTAATGGGCCTTATTCCGCGCTCCCTCAATCGGGTTTCGACATTGTCCGCAATAGCCTTGACCTGGGGGATACTATCGCCGGAGCATATCACAAAAAAATCCGAGATCACCGTTAGTTTTCTGAGGTCGAGTACTATGGTATCCTTTGCCTTTTTATCCAGCGCCGCAGCTGCCGCCTTTAAACTCTTTGTCCTGCTGTTTATTTTATTAGGTCCCCTTTGTTTAAATTTCCTATATTATATCAAAAATAACAAAACCTTATCCGGCATCGATACGTCTTTCAAGGATAAACCTCGTAATCGCCAGGGCCGCAATGCAGGCGGTTTCCGCCCGCAGTATACTGCTTCCAAGCGTTGCGCGGACAAAGCCTGCCTGTTCAGCCATAGGCAGTTCAGCCGGACTGAATCCGCCCTCGGGTCCTATCAACAGGTAAATCCGGGCTCCGGAACGAATCTCAATGCCCAGGGCTTCATCAACAGGCTTGCCCCAGTCTTCCATAAAGATAAGTCCCTGCCCGTTACCTTTCCCGGAAAATTCCGCTATAAACTTATCAAATAAAACAGGTTTATGCACAGCGGGAAGAAATAATCCGCCGCACTGTTCGACAGATTCTTCCGCTATTTTTTGCCAGCGGCCCGTCTTTCCCGTCTCCCGTACCTGGCACCGCTCCGCTATCAGGGGAATTATCTCATACGCGCCAAGTTCGGTGGCCTTCTGCGCTACAAAATCCATCTTCTCGCCCTTAAGCAGTCCGGCGCAAAGGATTAGATGAAAAGGCAGGGAGCGGGGTGAAGTCGTTTCTTCAATGATGTCCGCAGTGACCTCCCTGTTCTGTATTGACGCGATTACCGCCCGGTATGCCTTTCCCCGTCCGTCGACGATCATGAATTCATCGCCTTCTTTATATCTCATTACAATTGCAACGTGGCGGCCTTTGCCCGGAGGAAGGACTATGCCGGTCCTTTGGCTGATCAATTCAGGAGGGAGATATATTCGCATAATCAAATTTTAACCCGGATTTGTCATTAGACCACAATGTTTGGTTTTCTTTTGAGACAGCCAACAACTTTTAGTTCCTTACATCGAAAAGATATCCTTGAGCTTTCCCCTGAACCCCTTTGTCGATTCACCCTCAGACTCACCATATGTCAGCGCAAACTCTTCCAGCAGCTCCCTCTGTCGTTCGGTAAGCCGCTCCGGCACCTTGATGAACACTTCCACAACGATATCTCCCCTGTAATGACTGCCGAGTTTGGGCATACCCTTGCCCTTGAGATGAAACTGCTTGCCGGACTGCGTGCCCGCGGGTATCTTCAATTTGGAACTGCCGCTCAAACCCGGAACTTCTATCTCTCCCCCAAGCGCAGCGGTTGTGAACGATATAGGGATATCGCAATACAGGTTCAGCCCTTCGCGTCTGAATTGCCTGTGCTGTTCGACTGACAGAACTACATACAGGTCTCCCGGAGGGCCGCCAAAGCTTCCGAAGTCACCCTCGCCGCTCAACCTGAGGCGCGATCCGTTATCCACGCCGGCCGGCACTTTTACGCTTATGTCCTTCTGGAGCTTGACCTTGCCTTCACCCCTGCATGTCGCGCAAGGATGATTTATGATCTTGCCGGTTGCATGACATTTGCCGCATGGTCTGGAAATACTGAAGAACCCCTGCTGAAAACGGACATGCCCGGTGCCGTCGCAGTTTGAACAGGTAACAGGCGGTTTCCCGGGCTGGCAACCTGAGCCGCCGCAGCTATCGCATGTCTGCCAGCGCGGTATCCTGATCTCTTTGTCCACACCGGACGCAGCGTCTTCCAGGGTAATGGAGAGGTTATATCTGAGATCGGCTCCCCTTGTCGGCCGCTGTCTTTTTGTGCCGCCGAAAAAATCATCGAACAGGTTCTCGAATATATCACCAAACGGCCCTGCGGCGCCAAAACCGCCGAATCCGGCAGACTGCCCGAAACCGTCGGCTGAACCAAAACGATCATAGTGAGCCCGCTTTTCAGTGTCGCTCAGACAACTGTATGCCTCGCTTATCTCCTTGAACTTCTCTTCGGATTCCTTGTCGTCGGGATTCCGGTCTGGATGATACTTTAGAGCCAGCTGCCGGTAAGCTTTTTTCAGCTCTTCGGGCGACGAGTCGCGGCTTACGCCGAGTATTTCGTAATAGTCTTTAGTCATAATAGTCAATATTTTCCGGGGCCCAGAGGCATTCCCACATTCCATGTATTTTATTCAACATATAATTCTTAACTGAGTATTATACCAGATATGAACGGTCTGACGGCAATGAAGGAAAAACTCATTGAATAAATTGAAGATCAATGTCTTTTCCATTATGCAATTTTAATAATTACCTTTGACTATAATCCTTAGTCCAGCCGGCTTAATCAAGGCGGGGCGGTTATATTCGAATCCGATCGGGTTGATACCTGAGGGAAAACCCGGCATCACCTGCCTATTGCCATTTCGGTGGTTGCATGTCTGTCCTGAAAAGAATACATTATATAAAAAGGCAGTTAAGGGGGCTGCCGGACGGATATCGGGAACAATGCCTTATTTTTTATTGCTGAAACTTGCAATGATTGATCCGATATATTTACAATCCTTCATAATATCTTCGCAGGCTATTCATATTTTTCTGATATTCTTTAACCAGGGACAAAGAAGATAGTTCCTGTTTGATATTAAAATTTTTTTAATATCGGATCTGCCCAGGCAGATCAATCGTCCGGTCTGCCAGACAGATTCCCGGGCAGCAAAAAAAGGAGGTTTTTATGAAACGGCTAGCATTAGGTTTGGTAAGCGCTGCCATATTGGCGGCAATACCGGCAGTGATTGCGGCACAGGAAATTAATGTTGGAGTATCGGTTCCACTGCCGTCGGTGTCTGTGGCGGTAGAAGCCCCGCCCCCGCTTGAGGTGCAGGAACCCGAGATGGTGGTGGTGCCAAGTGGAAACGATTATATCTATATGGTGCCCAATACATACGGTCTTTATTTCCATAATGGTTTCTGGTTCCGTTATTACAATGGCGCATGGTTCAGGTCAGCCGCATACAATAGCGGATGGGTAAGCATAGGGCCCAGATATGTGCCCGCAGCCGTAATAGGTGTTTATCCCGAGTATGCGATGTTCCTGCCGCGTGGTTACTATCGCATAGGC
>JGI20214J51650_10000156_pt1 | contig 41945 bp, 35 predicted proteins | sample WetSurMetagenome_FD_51650 | JGI IMG/M metagenome (IMG submission 51650)
ATAGACCTTACCTTCAGAAAGTCTCTGGAGCAGTTCATCAGGCGTAAGATCAATAACCTCTATTTCATCAGCATTTTCAAAGATTTCATCCGGAATTGTTTCCCTGATAACTATCCCGGTAATTTGAGCCACGGTATCAGAACGGCTCTCTAGGTGCTGAACATTGACTGTAGTATAAACATTAATGCCATTGTCGAGTATCTCCAAAACATCCTGAAACCTTTTAGCATGCCGGCTACCAGGAGCATTGGTATGTGCCAGTTCGTCGACCAGGGCAACTTGTGGTTTCCTGGCAATAATTGCATCCAGATCCATTTCCTCAACAGTAGTGGATTTATANTGCCAGGTTTTGCGTGGGATCAANTCAAAACCTTCAGCCAGATCNGCTGTTTCCTTTCTGTTATGGGTCTCAATATATCCGATAATAATATCATCCCCTTTCAGTTTCTCGGCCTGGGCAGTTTGAAGCATGGTGTAAGTCTTGCCTACCCCGGCACACATACCAAAGAATATTTTCAACTTCCCTCTTTTACTTTTTTCCTCCTCATATTTAAGAGAAGCTAAAAGTTCATCGGGGTTAGGCCTGTCATCCGTAAAGTCCATTCAATCCTGTTTTTTTTCAAACTTCAAAAGCAATGCTGCTGCCTGTTCTTCCATAACCTTTATCCTGAACAACATTTTTTGCAACTCGTCAACATCGTTTGACCTTATATCTTTCCTGTAATCCTCCTGTAAAGTTACTGACATTTTCTGCTTGTCTATCTTTAATTTATCGGCCATTTCATTAAATACCAGCGAAATTTCATAAAATTCATCGTTGCCTTCGAAAAAAAGTTTCTGATTATAATTGCTTGAGACGATCTCTTTTATCCCGTTATATAATTGAAAGAACCTTTGATTAAAATAGGAAGAAAAACTAATTGTAAAACTCATTCCGATCAGAAAACATAAAGTCACAAGAACTGTCATCTGTGTCAGAGCACTTTTTGATGAAATCTTGGCATCATCAGTTTTAACTTCCAGTGCTTTCCCATTCATCTCTGATAGCAACAACAACTGTTGGAAAAGATTGCCGGAAATATTCTGCAGGTAAGTCACTCTATCCGCTAAACCTGGAGATTTTATGTACTTAATAACGGAATCCCGGTATTCCATAAATTCTGACCAGATTCCCGATACAAGCTTATCTTCACCAGGTTCAGTAATGTTGTTTTTCTCAAGGCTAAGCGATTTTTCAATATACTCTAATTCCTTTCCAATTACTAAAGTGTCGGGATTTACACTTATTAAGAAACATTTTGTGATTTCCTGATTTATGTTAGTTATGCCTTCCGTCATTTCACGCGCATAAACTACAGATAAATAGTTTTCCCTCAGGATTGCGCTTGTTTTGTTTGACAGTTTATTAATCAGATAACCGGAATAGACTGATAACACTAGAATGATTATGAATAAAAAAATCATTCCTGATGTAAATCTGGTACGGATAGAATGTTTCATTGGATTTTGGTTTATTTGTTGTTCTTAATATTATCATCAATTTTATCAAGCTTTAAATTCAGAAGAAGAACATTTATACGCTTCTCGCCAAGAAACATAAACTGATGTTCTTCTGTCATTTCTTTTATGTCCTTTAAAAGCTCTTCTTTCTGGTTGCTGTTGAAATGCCTTGCTCTGATTATCCTGTCTGTCTGTAGAAAAGCTCCTTCCGGTGAGATATGCGGATCGAGTCCGCTTCCGGAGGCAAATATCATTTCCTCCGGAATAGTGAGTGTATCAGCAATTGAATTCGTTTTTACAAATACAACCCGTCTCGCCAAAACCAGTTTCTTTAAAGTATCACTAGTGGGCCCATAATTGGAAGCACCTGATGGAACAGGGTTATAACCAGTGGCTGATGGTCTGGACCAGAAATAGATACTGCTGTCGAACTTCTGGCCAATCAACTCTGAGCCTATAATCTTATCATCTTTAAAAAGAAGGCTTCCATTAGCTTTGGCCGGATAGAACAATTGTGCGATTCCGGTCATAAGAAGAGGATAAATAATTCCTGTCAGTATTGTCATCAACAGCAAAAATTTTAAGGTTGTAAATACTTGTCTTTTCATCTTACTCTCTATTATTTCTTCTGATTTTTAAATTATATGCAGTGAAACAAGTAGTAAATCGATCAGTTTGATCCCTATGAATGGGACTATTATTCCGCCGAGACCATATACCAGAATGTTCAGTGCAAGTACCCGGTTGGCTGAGACTGGCCGGTATTTCACCCCTCTCAGGGCAAGCGGAATAAGGGCTACAATAATCAGGGCGTTGAATATGACAGCACTTAAAATAGCACTTTCAGGAGATGCAAGTTTCATTATATTCAGAACACCTAAAGGAGATATTCCTGAAGTTGTTACATACAGGGATGCTGCTATTGCAGGAATTATGGCAAAGTACTTGGCAACATCGTTTGAAATACTGAAGGTTGTTAAAGCTCCACGTGTCATAAGAAGTTGCTTTCCCGTTTCAACTACCTCAATAAGTTTTGTAGGGTTACTGTCGAGATCTACCATATTCCCGGCTTCACGGGCAGCCTGTGTACCTGTGTTCATTGCCAATCCTACATCGGCCTGAGCCAGAGCCGGAGCATCATTGGTACCATCGCCTATCATTCCTACCAGGTGACCATTTGCTTGTTCCTCTCTGATTCGGAATAGCTTATCCTCGGGTTTTGCTTCAGCCAGAAAATCATCTACTCCTGCTTCAGCTGCGATAGCAGCAGCCGTTTGTGGATTATCTCCGGTTATCATAATTGTACGGATACCCATCTTTCGAAGCTGCGCAAAACGTTGCTTAATACCTCCCTTCACTATATCTTTCAAATGGATTACACCTAACACCTGGTTATTTTCAGCAACCACCAGCGGTGTGGCTCCCTGACTAGATAAATCAGCTACAGACTCTTCCACATTTTTCGGAAAAAATCCATTGTTGTTCTCAATAAATTTTTTGATTGCACTGGCAGAACCTTTTCTTATACTACGTAATTGGTTATCACTATTTTTCAAATCGATACCGCTCATACTGGTTTGAGCAGTAAAGGGTATAAATATTGTATCCAGAGGTTGCATTTCTCTGGCCCGCATATTAAACTGTTCTTTTGCCAGAACGACAATAGAACGGCCTTCCGGTGTTTCATCAGCTAGTGATGCCAGTTGGGCTGCATCAGCCAGTTGCTCCATGGTAAAACCTTCAGCCGGAATAAATCCGGTAGCCATTCTGTTGCCCAATGTTATTGTTCCGGTCTTATCGAGGAGCAAAACATCTGTATCTCCGGCTGCTTCAATTGCTCTGCCACTGGTTGCTATAACATTCTTTCGCAAGAGCCGGTCCATTCCACTTATACCAATAGCACTAAGCAAGCCCCCAATTGTCGTTGGAATAAGGCAAACCAGAAGTGAAATCAGGACGGGTAAAGTAAGGTTGTGATCTGAAGAAATACCTGAAGCTTTCAGACTATATCCAAAATATGCGGGTAAAGAAACAACTACTAAAAGAAAAATAATAGTCAGCCCTGACAATAGAATCATCAAAGCAATCTCATTTGGTGTCTTCTGCCGTTTGGCACCTTCAACCAGAGCAATCATACGGTCTAAAAATGTAAAACCCGGTTCGGATGTTACTTTTATCAAAATCCTGTCGCTGATAACTTTTGTACCACCGGTAACTGCACTGCGGTCTCCACCGCTTTCCCGGATCACCGGTGCTGATTCGCCTGTAATTGCAGACTCATCTACACTTGCTATTCCTTCTATTACGTCTCCATCAGCCGGAATAATATCTCCGGATTCACAAATAACTATATCTCCCTTTTTCAGATCATTGGCAAATACGATTTGTTCCTTATTATAAACAGATTTACGGGCCTTTGTCTGGGTACGGCTCTTACGTAAACTATCAGCCTGGGCCTTACCTCTGCCTTCTGCGACTGCTTCGGCAAAATTGGCAAATAGAACGGTAAACCAGAGCCAGAGTGTTATCTGGAGGTTAAAGTTGGAAAAATGGCTGTTGAAAATGTCTGAAAACACAACTACTGTTGTTATAAGGGCTCCAATGCCCACGATAAAAATAACCGGGTTTTTTACCAGTGCTCCGGGGTTCAGCTTGATAAAAGAATCTTTAAATGCCTGTATTGCTATTTTCCTGGTAAACAAGTGACCTGTATTTCGTTTTTCCATAATATTCATCTGAAAGATTAAAAAGTAACACCCAGATTCATTAAGAAATGTTCGACAACCGGACCCAGTGCTATCGGAGGGAAAAAAGTCAAACCTCCGACAATAAGAATGACACCTGTCAACAACATAACAAACAGCCAGTTGTCGGTTCTGAAGGTACCTGAAGAAACCGGAGTGATATTTTTCTTTGCCATGCTCCCTGCTATTGCTATAACCGGAACAATTATTCCAAAACGACCGATCAGCATGCCAAAACCTAACATCAGATTATAAAAAACAGTATTTGCATTGAGACCTCCGAAAGAACTCCCATTATTTCCGGCTGCCGAGCTGAATGCATATAATATCTCTGAAAGGCCGTGAGGTCCGGCATTATTCAGACCCGACACACCCACAGGGACAGAGCAGGCGATAGCTGAAAATAATTTTATGACAATACCGGGAGCCAGAATTGCAAGAATGGCCATCTTCATTTCAAAAGCTTCAATTTTTTTGCCCAGGTATTCCGGGGTACGTCCCACCATAAGTCCTGCAATAAAAACGGTCAGGATGATGAAGATGATCATTCCATATAACCCTGATCCCACACCTCCAAAAATGATTTCACCAAGCATCAGGTTGAACATTGCTACCATACCGGATAATGGAGACAAGCTATCTAGCATGGCATTCACAGAACCATTTGATGTAACCGATGTAGTAACAGACCAGAGTGCACTGTTCATCACTCCAAAACGGGTTTCTTTTCCTTCCATGGAGCCGGATACATTGAGCACATTGTTATGACCATATTCGCTCCAGAGTGATAATGTCAGGCCCATAGCAAACAAGATAAACATAGTGATAAATATTGCCCGTGCCTCGCGTTTAGACTTCATGTAGTATCCGAATGTAAAAACTAATCCAGCTGATATAATAATTATTGAAAACAACTCTAAAAAGTTGGAAAATGGAGTCGGATTTTCAAAGGGGTGGGCACTATTAGTACCAAAGAATCCACCTCCGTTTGTACCAAGTTGTTTTATTGCAATCTGGGACGCAGCAGGACCTAACGGAATAACCTGTTCAGTTCCCTGCAGAGTGGTTGCTTTGACATAATGTGAAAATGTCTGCACGGCTCCCTGGCCTACTAAAGCAATTGTCAGAATTATTGAAAGCGGAAGTAATACATAAAGTACACTCCGGGTCATATCGGTCCAAAAATTACCCAGGACATCAGTAGTTTTTCTGGTCAGCCCTCTTATCAGGGCAAGTACAACCGCAATACCTGTTGCAGCACTAACAAAATTCTGAACAGTTAATCCCAACATCTGGACCAGGTAGCTCAGTGTATTTTCACCGCTGTATGACTGCCAGTTGGTGTTGGTCGTGAAACTCACGGCTGTATTAAATGCAAGATGCCATCTAACATTCGGCAAATTTTGCGTGTTCAGTGGCAGATACGCCTGAAACATCTGCAAAAGGAACAATAGTACAAAACCGAACAGGTTAAAAAGGAGAACTGCATATAGATAAGACTTCCAGTTCATCTCAATATTGCTATTGATGCCTGACAAGCGGTAAATTAATTTTTCAAGCCATCCAAAGACCGGCTTCATAAGATGTTTTTCACCAATGAATACCCTGGCCATATACTTGCCCATTAAAGGCGACAATACAAGAAGAAGTACCAGGAAAATTATCAGTTGAATAGCTTCGTTCATTTTTTGGATTTTTAATTTCAAATAATTGTGTCAGTTCAGTCTGAAAGTCTATAAAGTTTTAAAGTTTATAATGTAAATAATGTCGTTTATTATCTGATAGCTCCTGACTTTTGACTTCTAACTTCTTAAAATTTCTCAGGTCTCATTAAGGTGTATATCAGATAGCCCAGGATCAGAAGGGCAATAATACCACCGATAATATAGCTTACAGCGCCGTTTGATGCTGTAGTTGAATCTGCCTTTACAGGTGCAACCAGAAGAAACATAAGAGATGTCATTACTTTTGTTTTCATAAATTCTTCGCATTATCGGTGATTAGTCAGAATGTGATTCCAAACATCAGATTTATATAATCATTTCTGGAATATGTGGCTGATGGATTGATCACCAGAGTAGCCTTTAGTGGCAATGAAAATGTATCTGAAATTTCCAGAGATTTTGTGACGGACGCACCAATATTTACTATTGAAAATGTTTTTCCCGGTGCATCTGGGTCAAATGATGTCAGGCCGTAATTATTATAATAACCCAACCATGGGGTAAATCCCAGAAAGACACTTACCGGACCATTGGAGTAATTCACCTCAACATAAGTTGAATAAACTTGTCTCGTGGAATCATCCGGATCCTTATCTAACCCATAAAACAATGTATTCCAGGTCACACTCATCGGAAAGTTTTCAGTACCTGTAAAACCTACTGTTCCTTCCAGCCTATGGCCTGTTTCGCTATTCTTATAGTTAAAATAGTTAGCCTGACTGAAATCCCAGTTGTAATCTGTCACCCCGAACTTAATATGTTCTGTAGTCAAAAAAACATAGAGATCAAGTTCTTTATAGCTTCCTGTGAAATCGGTCGATCCCCATACCCCAATTTCAAAATTTCCTTTTGTAAACGACAATGTTGGTTGGAAATTAGGAGTAGGACTTATTGTTGCTAAGGAACCTCGCCATATATAAAGGCTTACAAGATCGGCTGTTACCTTAAGGTGAGATGCCGGATCATCAGATTGTCCTTTCAGGTTAGGTATATAAAAACTGCTTGTGGCAATTAAGATAACTAATAATAATTTCTTTGATTTTACTTTTGAATTCGTTGCACTCATTCTAAGCAGTTATTAACAATACAAATTTGCAACTTAACCTATATGGTTTGTATAAAAATGAATAGACAAAACATAAAGATTTTATAAAGACCCAAGGAAGGTATAAGAATTTTCTGGAGAAATTTTTTTAATTGATACTAGACCATCTTTTCAGCATGGTTATCAGAATTATATTTCAGATATCTACAGAAACTCAACTATATCTCCGAGAGGTTTTCTTTTCTTATTCGGTGCTTTAATGAATCCGGGTTTCGGATACCCCAAAGGTGTGATCCCGAAAATCAGCTGGTTTTCATTTAAATTTAGTGCTTCCCGGAGGATAACCGGATTATAAGCTGCTATCCAGCATGTTCCGACACCTTCATTTTCTGCCGCCAGAATAATGTGAGTCAAAGCAATTGCAACATCGGTTTCAACTGAATTATAACCATCATAACTACGTTTCCATGCCTGATCTTGCAAACCAATTATTATTAGTATATGTGGCGCTTCCTTAAACCACTCACGGTTATAGCAAGCCCTGACTTTTTCAAGTTTTTCAGGTGAAGAAATTACAAGGAATTTATATGGTTGAATGTTGCATGCTGAAGGTGCAAGCCGGCCTGCATCGAGGATCCTTTCCAGGATCTCTTTTGCTACGGGCCGGTACGGATCATAATTGCGAACACTTTCCCGGGAACTGGTAAGGTTATAAAATTCCATAAATTTTTATTAATGTAAGAGGTTGTCAATAATTTGTTGTTCAGAAGCTAATAAAGGATCTACCTTATTAAAGTGTGTCCAGTCAGGCTCTGTTCGTTTAACGCCTTCCCATTTGTAGACATCTGAAAATTTTCCGCCGAATATTAATTTTTCCATTGTATAATACTTGAAAACATGAACAAGATTTCCTGAATTTGAATCATATCCCGAAACCGTCGTACGTATCATAGAGGTGTCTGGATTTGCAATAAGTGTTTTGAATTGCTGAAGAGCTGAAGTATTTTCATCTCCATCCAACCGGATTTCCAGATACCATGTCATTTCTACTAAAGGGGCATTAATTTCACGTCTGTATAAAGTCCTTTTCACATTGTTCGCAATTTGAATAAATTCCACTGTTGCAGTGCAGTCTACTAAGTTTTTCCCTTTGTTGCCAACCCTGGAAGAGAGGTAGATTCGTTCATTCCTGTAACGGATAAAAAAATTATCCGTTAAAAGGATATCATTAGGTCTCTGCAGAAATTTGTAAGCAATATAGCCTCCAAAAACGGGAAAAAAGGTCAACTCACAGCATGATTCAATAAAAACAAGCAAATGTCCGGCTCCTGCTTTGGGAACAATATCGCCGTATCCGATTGTTGTGAATGTAACAGCACTGAAATAAATGTAATCGAGGAAGTGAAAAGTATTAGATCCTGATGCGAACTTAAAGTCAAGTGAGTCATATAAGTAATATAGCACTCCGAACACTATTGTTATAACAAAATATACTGCCACACCTTTCAGAACTGCAGACATGATCCGGTGTGTCAGAATAAAGGAAGCAATATTCTTTATTGTCTTAATAATTCCTTTTAAATCCATAATAAGGAGAGAATTAATAAGGTTGAAGTATAAAAAGAAATTTCAGGGTATTAATTTAATTAAAAAATGTCAATAAATGGCTTAATCTCATAAACTAGGGACAGTATAGCCAATTTATTAACACAACGACTGTGTACTTGTCTTGCATGCAAAATCAGTTCTTCTTTGTCCACATCAGAATCAGATCTGAATTGCTTAACATTCATTTATTAATTACAAATAAAGAGTCCGGCAACAGGTATAAGTACTTTTTATTTAAGTTGATTTTTATGCCATAGGTTCCCTGACTATCTGGATCCATATTTCACTCTTTTCGCGATCTCTTTTATTTCTCATTTACATTTAGAATAAATGGGAAATTTCCTAACTTTAATACAGTATTTACTTAAACCTGAATCCTTATGAAGCAGTATAATCTGGTCGGAATACTAATCGCGGTGATAATATCATTTGCCGGTGTAGCTGATGCACAGGAGAATCCTTACGAATCAATGCCTGTGAAAGATACAGACGGTAATGTTTACAAAACCATTATTCTTGAAGATGGTGTCTGGATGGCTGAAAACCTGAGAACTACAAAATTCAATGATGGCACTCCCATACCGCTGATCAAAGATAGAGGAGCATGGAAAGCAACAAAGAGTCCGGGATATGGATGGTATAAGGAGGATGCTGGTTATAAGAAGAGTATCGGGGCAATTTATAACTGGCATGCAGTTGGTACCAAAAAACTGTGTCCTGACGGTTGGCATGTACCCGCCGAGGAGGAGTGGATTGATTTAATGGAATATGCCGGCACTGCAGAAAGATCCGGAGACAATCCGGCCAGACTCAAAGAAGCTGGTACTGCTCACTGGAAGAGTCCGAATGAGGGAGCGACGAACTCAATATTTTTCAATGCCCTGCCCGCAGGAGAGATATCCTATTTTTATACAGATGCGGATTCAGGAACCAGGACAACCTGGTGGACCTCTTCGGAAGACAAGTCTGACAATTCTCCTATGAACGCTTTAACAACGGGTCTTTCTTACGATTTTCGCAGCAGAACCGGCGGCACCAATCCTAAGGAGGACGCATTCGCTGTCAGGTGCAAAAAGGATAATTAGCTGCGCGTATTAAAAGGTCATGCTGTCGTGCAGTCTTGTAGTTTGTTAAGTCAAAACAAGTATTGGTTAATGTAATTCTTTCAGATTTTTAAACCAATATTTCATTGATTCTACTTCAAAACCTTAAGACCGTAAGAAATAATAATTCACCAACACAACTAATTGTAAGCGCTGTTTAATTGACCTAAACATTCTTTGTTAAATATCTTAGGGAATTCTGTGGCTTAAGATTTCATAACTGATCCTGGCAGTAGCACTCTCAGAGAGGCTGTTTCAATGGAATGCATAATCTAACTTTATCATAAAGCTGTTTTTCGGGAAGATCCTGAAGAGATCGGTAATCTGGCCACCAAGAGATTGCTCATATAATGATTCCCCCCATGGGGCAAGAGGATTCATCTCATCATCCTTGCTTCGGGAATGGCTCCAGACAAAGTATATTGCTGAACCAGGTCTGTATTCCCAGCGGGTCACAAAATTAGCCTGCAGGTGTTTATAATTAAAGTCCCTTTTTTTGGGATATGCCTGAAAATCAACCATATTGTCCGGATTGGCAAGAAGACTGAAATTGTCATACCTCCCTTTTGCCACAAAGAACTGTGTATAAAGTTGCATTGATAATTTCCTGGTAAATGTAAGAGACCCTCTTATGGTAAGATCCAATGATCTTGTGTCACGTGTTCCGAATACGGGCACATAATATTGTCCGGGTTTGTATTCCTTCACATCAGCCAGGATATTGTGAAGCATGTCTTTATCATCGAAAGCAGTAAAGTCAGTATAAACAAGATTATCAGGAGCTGTTGACGAATTACCAATCTTCCAGGTACTATTATCCTGCATAAAAGTTTCGTTCGATGCCCATGCAGTTTTATTATCTTCCCAGTTGCCTTTAATGTTTGCCTGGAATGACAGTTTGGTACCTGTATTTATAATACTCTGAAAATCAACTACGTACTCACTCCCTTTATTATCATATTTCCTGACTGATGCTTTTGGGGTTACTTTCCAGTTTTTTCTGTCATCAGAATTATATTCACCTGATATTTCAACATAGGTGGGTTTTGCCCAGATACCCAGTCCCCTTGTTTCCCAGAGATCATATCCGCCAAGAAGATCAAATACTTTAGCGCCAACCTTGATCAGTCTGAACTTCTTTGTGGTAAGAGTGGAGCTAAGGTTTACATTGCTTCCCATATCATACAATTCAAGAAATGAATATCTCCTGGTATAATAAATGCTTATATCTCCTCTCTGGAATGAGCCAAATGATTTCCCGCTTTTTAATTTATAGTTCAGGTTTGCCCATATCTGGTACCAGTTTTGTTCAAAGCTGATCCAGCCTATATCATTGGGATTATACTTATCGGTAAACATCAGCAGGGTGAAATGCCCATCTAGAATTCCCTGCCTTTTCCTGAGCACAAGACCACTCATTGCTCCCCTCTGATCCTTCTGGCCGGGGACCAGGGGATTTCTGTCAGAGAATGCAGCTATTCCTTCGAAGCCGTACTTGTTATTATTAAATCTTAAGTCCCAGTCAACACCTCCCGTCATACTTTGCCACCCGGTTCCTTCCTTTGCCGGGCTGTAATAGTATGTCAGGATACCTCCGGCAGATGAATAGTCTCCGATTATCTTGCTAGCACGAAATACTGCATAATTATTCGTAGGCTTGAAGTCTTTGCCTGCTGTAGTACCCAGGAGTCCAAAAGATAGGCCATTTTCAGTATGACCTGATAATTTTGCTGCTGCAATAATAGGTTCATTAGCTCCAAACCTCCGTGAGTAATACAACCTGCTGTTACCTATACCGAATTTGTAGATATCAGCTCCTTCCAGAAAAAACGGGCGTTTTTCCGCAAAAAATGTTTCAAATGCAGTAAGATTCAATACAGCAGGATCAGCTTCAACCTGGCCAAAATCAGGACTGATTGTTGCATCGAGTATAACATTCGGCCCGATCCCTATCTTTATGTCACCTCCGGCATCATATTTTAATCTGTGAGCAGTTTTGCCCGGTACATTCTCATTTTCAAACAGATCGAGGCCAGCAAGTACGTAGGGTCTTACCTGTATATTACGTCTTGGATCAATCCCTTTTATTTCTGTAATCTTACCATATCCTGATACAAGGTTGGTTCTTTCATTGCGTGGAATATATGGCCATTCAGATATCTCTCCCAATTTAGGAATCCGTCTTTTAAAATGGATGCCCCATGTCTGCAGTTCATTTCTCGAGTACCGGAGCATACTGTATGGAATCCTTATCTCCGCAATCCATCCGTTATCAGTTATCCTGACATCCGAAAACCATATGGCGTCCCAGGAGGCATCAAGACCAACAGGAAGTAAGGGATTTACTTCGTAGGTACTCAGCTTTTTGTTGTCGTCCTGCTGACCGTCCAGCTGCACTCCGGCAGCATTAACTGCGAAAGTGTTTGCTGTCTTTCTGTTAAAGTAAGAATCTATCGAAACCATGAACCAGTCAGCCCTGTTATACTCATCCCTTCGTCCCAGATTATTCTCAATATTTTCCTGATTGTCGCACATAGTTGCACCGATGTATAAGTCATCCTTACCAAATAATATCCTTACTTCAGTTTTACGTGCAGAAGCTATACCGTCATCAGGTTCAAATTGAATGAAATCAGACACAACCGGTGATTGTTGCCATGAAGCTTCGTTCAAATTTGCGTCGATTGCGATGGGAGAATCGGTCATGCAGGCCTTTATAGATGAGCTTTCCTGTGAGAAAACATCTGGAGAAAAAAGCAAAATGTATAAAGTAACTGATAGTTTTAAAACCCTAAACATAAAGTGACATTTCAAATTAAAGCAATATAATAAGTGTTTCAGTTATTTAATAACCTGTTAACATTCTTTAAGAGTTATCTTTTTACATGTTCAGTAATTTCCGGTTTAGTCTGCGTCTCCTGACAGCTCACCGGAGATTAAATTTGACTGAAGGAAGATTGAGTGGGATTTTTATTGCAGATGATCTGTTGTCTTATTTGGAAAGTCTCTGGTATATAGTAGTTTGACAGGTCTGAAGCTAAATCATTGCATTTCCATTATTTAATACCTGTTATCCCAATAATTCTGTAACTGATGATTGATATAATGCCGGTCTCTTTCGTTACATATACTGTTACACACTGATGATAAGAGATTTAGCCGACTGTGAGGGGAATGAAGAGGTAATAATCCACCATCGCTACTTATACGGTCTCGCTAAAACTTAGCTCAATATTTTAGCATGTTAAGAAAAAAGGTTAAATTAGAGTACAATAATTTCAGTTTTTTTATGTCTATCCTTGACATTCGGGTGTTTTTGTTGTAATCACTTTAAACATAACAGATTAAGTTGTGATTAAAGAACAAAACCCCCTTTTATGAGTATTTCAGGTTAAAACGACTTTGTTCAAACGTCCAACATGACTAAAATGAAGTTAATCTTAAGTAAACTAATCAAGCCCATTGCTGAAAACAAGCTATTTTTTATTTCAATTTGGATTTTATGTTTCCTTAGTGGTGATTGCATTAACTTTGCAAAACTTCTTACCGGACAATTTCAGTTTTTCAAGTACACAATAGAAGTTTTTCTCATTTCTAGCTTTTGTTCTTACTTAATTACAACTATATATTCAATTTTACCTAAAAATGTAAAAAAAATTTATTCTTCATTATTCTGCATCATTTACTTTATACTAATCATAGGTAAAGTTTATCTGTTTTACACATTCAGATTACATATCACTTCACAATTAATCACTGTAATTGCAGAAACCAATTCTGATGAGGCAGCTGGTTTCTTAGAAACCTATTTCTCGTTCAAAATAATACTATTGGCTTTAACCGTAATAGCATTATTGATTATCATCATTCTGCTGGCACGTTATTTAGTTAAAAAGTTTTACCAAAGATCGTGGCTTTATTTTATTGGCACTTTTTGTATAATTGGTTTAATATTATATTCTGTCGATATCTTCAAATTATGTAAATGGTATTCAATAAGTAGCATTAAAGGGAAAATAGAGTATATTAAAGAACTGCCATATATCAAGGGTGAAGTTATCAGTTATTTAATAATATCTGCATACATGCACCACCAAATAGATATGCTAAACATTTTGCAATTGAGAGAAATTTCAACACAAAAATTAAAGGTTGACAAGGTTAATAATTGTAAAAATGTAATACTTATTATAGGAGAGTCGTTCTCTCGTTCCTATTCATCGCTTTATGGATATTATTTAAATACAAATCCTAAACTACAGGCCCGGAAAGACAATTTATTTGTCTTTAATAATGTAATATGCTTTGCTACTTACACTTCACGCAACTTTCAATTTATTTTTTCTATGGCTGGCAGCGACATGGAAGACGAGTTTAGCGAAAAGCCTTTATTGCCTCAAATTTTCAGAGATGCCGGATATATTAACCATTTATACTCTAATCAGTATGTAGCAGCCTTTGGAGTATCAGAATATGACGAATCATTTATGACTGATAAAAAGCTGTCCGATTTATTATTTCATAACAGGAATCAATTTTTATTTACTGGCAAAAATGCCGATGAGCAATTAATCCCGACAATTCAGACCAATGATAGCACCAATTTCTATATTATTCACTTTATGGGCAATCACTATCCATACAATGTCAGATATCCCGATGAGTTTAATCATTTTTCCATTGACAGTATTCATAAACAAACTTCTGATGACCACAAACAAATTATAGCAAATTACGACAACGCTCTGCTATATAATGATTTCATTGTTGATGCTATATTGAACAAATTTGAAAATGTAGATGCTGTTGCAATTTACATTTCCGACCATGGAGAAGATGTATACGAAAATGATAATTTCATGGGACATGGCACATTCTCGAAAAATGTACACGAAATACCATTTATAATCTGGACTTCAAACATATTTAAACAAAGCCATCCTGAAATTACCGAAAAAATTGCAAATTCGCTTCAACGGCCCTATATGACAGACGACATAGGACACACAATTTTGGAACTTGCAGGATTAAAATGTGAATATTTTGATGAAACTCGCAGTATTATCAACAAAGAATTTAATAGTAATCGAATAAGAATGCTGAATGAAGGGGTAGATTACAATACCCTAAAATAATTTTTATTTCTTTATCAATAATTATTTCTATCTCATAGATATTGACTTTCCGGTGGTTTTAAAATTTTTAAAAGAATTTCCTGAAATTAATTTTCATTTTTGTTGTCCTGTCAGATTTCTTCACCAGTCGGCAGATTAACTCTTCTGATCCTGAAGAATGTGAGAATATAATTTCCTTATAGTAACACATTGAATATCAATGATGAACTCTCAAGGCAAAATCATAAAATTTCCATAATTTAATACCGTTTATATCCAACCTTGCAAGTATATTTTATTTTTATTAGTACTGCGTTAAATAGTAATTGGAACACACAGTAGGTAAGATTAATTAAAGAATGGAAGAAGATTCCGTGAACCAGAATGGATCTAGAACCGATTAAAAATTAAGCTGACCTACTTCAAACAGCTGGGAGAGATCTGATAAAATCTAAAATAATTATAATAAATCTGTTTCTCATAAATTCTCAATCGTCTGATATTAAATAAATTATATAAGATTTTGTCAGATGGAAGTAAGATATCTCTTACATCTATCTTGTAAATATAGGTGTTTAGTATTTTAGTCATTTAGGAATTAAATTATATATCTGGTCTTCAGACATATATGTTTATGTATTATTAAAAGATATTATTTACCTTGCGTTTAATATTTTTTTAGTCTGTTTAAACCAGAATATACGAAATAAACGAGATTCACAAATAAAATTCATCTGGCATGCACCCTGAAATTGAAAAGTTAATAAATTTGACTATTGCCTCTGGACAAGTTACTGAGAAAAACAGAGCAACTATCCTTCGCAAGGCGGAAAAACTTGGCGAAGATAAAGATGAAGTTGAGTTAATCTTAGATGGAGAATTAGCACTTCTAAAGCAGGATAATAATATTCAGAATAATCAGCTAAGTTATACTAATAATAAAGAATTGGTTAATATTAGTTTTTTACAAGCTGCCAGTTCTTTTATTAATAAGTATAAATTTCTGAAATATGCTATTATATTTTTCTTAATTTGTCTTGGGTTCAATCTTCTGATATTTATACTTTTCTAATTATACTCAAGATTACATATTTATTCTTCAAAAAGGGGATATAAGTACTTCTACCTTAAAATAAACAGATAAATGATATGCATCCCGAAATTGAAAAGTTAATCAATCTGGCCATTAGTGATGGGGAAATAAGTGAAAAAGAACGAGCCGTTATTATGCGCAAGGCTGAACAGATTGGGGAGGACAAAGATGAAGTAGAGTTAATTCTGGAAGGAGAACTGGCTTTATTTAAAAAAGAGTTCTATGTGGAACAAAAAAACCAGCCCAGATTAATTGATGAAGAGATACTTAATAAATGTCCTTCATGCGGATCAAATTTAGCATCATTTATCACCAAATGCTCTGAATGTGGGAGCAGAATTATTAAAAAGGAAAGCTCATCCTCAATAGGTCAGTTATTAAATGAGCTTAAAGCTATTGAAAAGGAAGAGAATAAATTGTTAGATGAAGATGGATTTTGGGGACCTCCACGTTATATTGAGAAGCTTAATGAATTTGCACATAAAAAAGCTGCAGTAATTTCTTTCTTTACGGTTCCAAATTCTAAAGAAGAAATTTTAAAATTTCTATCTAAAGCAATTCCCAAGGCTGATATTAAAACTGTTTTTCAATTATTTAATGGTATTGAAAGAAATCTGCATAACATTATTGCAACAGCATGGAATAAAAAGTGCAAAGAAATAATAATAATTTCTCGCTTTTCTATGCAGGACGATAAGAAATCACTTGCTAAGATCGAAGCGTATGCAAAACAACTCAGGATTAAATAATGCAGTCAGGACAACTCTAATTTAACAGCAAAATATTATAAAAAAAATTAAAAACTGCAATATGAATCCAGAGATCGAAAAATTAATAAAGTTAGCCATAGCAGATGGAGAAATAACTGAAAAAGAAAGAGCAGCAATTTTAAGAAAAGCTGAAAAACTAGGTGAAGATAAAGATGAGGTAGAATTAATCCTTGATGGAGAACTAGCTGTTACTAAAAGGAAACCAAGGACTGAGCATAAAGATGACCAAAAGGATCAGCCTCCTTCAAACAAGGTTGGCGATATTAAGAAGTGTCCCTCTTGTGGTGCTCCCGTTGCTGCTCTTAAATTGAAATGTTCTGAATGTGGTCATGAGTTCAATAAAGAAACTGACAGTAATCGGCAAATCAGGGATTACATAAAGGAGCTGCAAAATCAATTGATGGCTGCTGATAATGAGAAAATCAGGTTTTTGGGGAAAGAGACTTCAATGGCAACATATAATCCCGCGGCTGTTGCTAATAAGAAAGCACAAATAATTAACACATTTACCTTACCTAACACAAAAGAATCACTTATTCAATTATTGATTTTCTCTCACGTCAATTATGAGGCAACTCAGGGGAATGCTCTTACCGGAAATCCGTTGAAACAAGCCTGGCTTGGGAAAGCAATTCAATCATATAATCTTTTAAAGGCTCAAAGAGAAGGGGATAGTAAAATTCAAGAAATACTTGAGCAATACTCATTTCTTGATGGGGCAACAAATAATCTAAAGAAGAAAGGGCAAATTGAGAGAGATCTTAATCATACACCAGGTAGTACAACCAAGAAATTTCTGAAATGGGGAGGAATAGGCTGTGGTGGTATAATTTTAGTCTATATTTTAATTGGACTTTTTGGCATTTTCAAGTTTTTCAATTCCGATGAACTTAAGAATAGTTTTCTTCCATCGAAACCAGAAACATCAATTGATTCATTATTAACACTTGGTTTAGTTAATGAAGCCAGAACAGTGGCTAATAAAATAGAAGATGATTATCCGAAGAATGAAGCATTAGATAAGATAAAAATTTATGAGTACAAACGATTGTTAGAAGTTAATGATATTAGCAGTGCAAAGAATAAAGCAAATTCAATTTCTTCTGATTATAACAAAAAGGAAGCGTTGGACGTAATTGTAAAAGTTGAGATTGATCACTTGATTGAGTCAGGCGATATCACAATGGCCAGAAATAAAGCCAATCTGATAAATTCAGATTATGAAAGGAAAGATGTAATAGATAAAATATTGATAATCGAGATTGATAAACTGATTGATGCGAAAGATTATGAGAATGCAACTTCAAAGGCGAAACAAATAAATAATAGTTATACCCGAAAAGATGCTTTAGAAAAGATCAATAATTCTAAAAATTAAAGTAATGGGAGTATTATTCAATAAGCAAGAAGGCGGATTAATGGATGTGATCCGTTGTGATGAACAGGAATACCTTGTTTGGAAGTGGCGGCCTAGTGGTGAACCGAACTCTTCAAGAAAAGAAAACGCCATTCGCTATGGAAGTAGTCTTAGAATTAAAGATGGAGAACTTGCTGTATTCTTTTACAAGCAGAATAACGGAACTATTCAAGATTTCATTCTAGGGCCACATGATCAGACTATTAAATCGGCAAATTTCCCTGTCCTGACAAGTATTGTCGGAGCTGCATTCGGTGGGAAATCCCCGTTTCAAGCTGAGATATATTTTATTAATTTATCAGGTAATGTCCAAATTAGATATGGTATTCCTTATTTTGATGTCTTTGATCCCCGATTTCCAGATTTAGGTGTTCCATGTGCTGTTCGTGGTACATTGACATTTAATATTACTGACTACAGAAATTTTATAAAACTTAACCGTCTGATTAATTTTAGTCTTGATGATTTTAAGAGTCAAGTTAAAGATTTCTTTATCAGACAAGCCAAATCAGTTGTTCTGAGTATCACTTCTGAAACCGGTATTCCTGCAATGCAGCTTGAAACTAAAATTGACCTGATAAGTAATTATTTAAAATCCAGATTAAGTCAAAGTATGACTGATGATTTTGGTGTCAATTTAAAAAGAGTTGATATTGGAACTATTGAGTTAGATAAAGAACACCCACATTATCAGCAGCTTAAAAAATCAACAGTAGACCAGCAGACCAAATTTATTGATGCAAAAACCGATATTGAGATCAAGAATCTGGATGAAATGATGCGGATACAACGTAAGGGTGCTGAACTAAATGTTGAAGCAAGTAATATTAATGTACATCAGCTGAACATTCAGGGAGATGTTGCAAAAACTGCTGCTGAAAGTCTTGGCGAATTGGGGGGAGCAGGTACGGGAGGTGGGGACGGAAGTGGTATCAATCCTGCCGGTATGGTAGCGGGTATGATGATGGGTGGTGCGGTTGGTGGGAGTATGGCGGGGATGATGGGAAATATGATGCAGGGTGTAAATCAACCAAGACAGACACCTCCTATCGCACCAATAGTACAATATAATATAGCATTGAATGGTAAGCAATATGGAACCTTTTCATTAGATCAGTTACAGCAAATGATTCTTAATGGATCATTCACAAAAGAGTATCATATATGGAAACAAGGTATGTCAGAATGGTCTTTAGCTATTGATGATCCGGAAGTTGCAAAATTATTTACAGCAGTTCCTCCTCCTCCTCCAACAAAATAACTATAAACAAATTATTATGAAAATAGACTTTATTAAAACCTTGATAGCATTAGCTGTGAGTGGATTAATAGCGTATGGCTTTTATAGTTTTCACCATTCTGAAAATAGCCATCTTCTTGTTTCAGCGACTTTCGTTGAGCTTTTCTTATCAAGTATGTTAGTTTTGGGTCTAAGATTTGAACTTAGCAGGACAACAACACTTATAAGAACTACTGCATCGACATTCTTTTTTGTCTTTCTATTTACCAATATTGTATTCTCTTTCTTTTCGTTCTCAATGCAATTATATATTATAATAAATGGATTACTCCTTATGGTTGGTACATTAATCATTTATTCATTATTAAAAGCAAAGCAATAATTGTACATATATAATATTTTTGCGAAATTTATTTATATAAACAATAGTAATATGAGCCTTATAAAAAAAGCTAAGATGGTCTACGCTTATGGCGAGTTGGAACAAGATTATAACCGGTGTCTTAAGAAAAATTGGTTAAGTCAATCTGATATGGATATGGCCTCCAAAGAATTTGCAGAAATTAAAGATAGATATGAAAAGCTTAATAATCAGTTTATTACTGAGGATGCTGATGAATTGATAGCACGGATGAAAAAATTGCCAGTGAATCCATTTCTTATTAAGAAAGAAAAATTTCTGGCACGATTTGATGAATGGAAAAATAATAGGAATGCATAAGGCTATAGGATCTCAAGTCCTGTCATATTTATTAATTTGGATTATATTATAGAGAAGATACTTATTGATTTCCCGGGTTTTATCCATATCCATACTCGCCAGCCAGTGTTCTGTGACTAGAGATTTCTCATAAATCAGGTTGCCCATTTTCAGATCCGGTCATACACATCTACATCTAATCGAATTCTGTGCCTTCATGTTTACATCCGTATGAGAGAACAGTAATCTGTTTATCCTGCTTTGTACATAAACCAATCAGGTTCCAATACGGATGAAAATATTTATTCTTAGGCATATTGTCAGTTATAGAGCGGATTAGAAATTTAATTGAACATAGTTGGTATATAATTGTTGATACTTCACTGAGCAAATTTGATTTTATGGAAATTCTAAATGTCTGAAAAAAGGCTCACTCTGGGATCGATTGATTATGCTAAAATTTAAGTTTTTCTGCTAACTCATTAATACTAATTGCGACAATAATACATCAAAACAAATACAATTCTCAAATAGATTTTTTGTTAATTATATTCTTAAGGTTATGAAAAAATCAATTTTCCTTCTTGTTGTTGCAGCATTTATGCTGCAAAGCTGTGCAAAGATATTCTATACACCAGATGCACGATATCTTGCTAATAATCAAAAAAATATAGCAATTGTTCCTCCTAAAGTTTCAATAGCAGCCAAAAAGAATGTTGACGGAGCTGCCCTTATTGAACAGCAAAAAACTGAGTCGGTTAATTTTCAACGGGAAATGTATAGCTGGATGCTAAAAAGAAAAATGCAGGGAACTATCTCAGTTGAGATTCAGGATGTGGAGACAACTATTGCTCTTCTTACAAAAGCTGGAGTTAATGGAGGAAAAATATTAACCCCAGATGAAATGTGTCAGTGCCTTGGAGTTGACGGAATTTTATCATCTAATTATTCCTTATCCAAGCCAATGTCGGAAGGTGCAGCAATAGCTGTTGGTTTGCTTGTTGGTACAATGGGAGCCACAAACGAAGCTACTGTGTCATTGTCAATACATGATTCAGGTACAAAGAAAATGATCTGGAATTATGATCACAAACTATCATCTTCGTTAGGTACTCCGGCCAGACTTGTTGATGATATAATGAGGCAGGCAAGCAGAAAAATGCCATATTTTACCGGTAAATGAAAGGGAACAAACCCGACCCGGTTTTAGTCGGAATAACCAGAGAGATAGAAAACATGACTACAAATATTAAAACCCCGGTAAAGCAAGACCCTAAAGTGATACTTTCGGCACTATGGTTATTTGCGACACTGACTTATACCTATGGTGATGTTGTAACGTTAATGGACCCTGTTAAACACGGGTCAATTCAATTGACAGAAGGCTTTCTGTTAGGAGGATCAATATTCATGATGATTCCGATTACTATGGTTCTTTTGTCGCGGATATTGAAGTACAGAGCTATTCGCTGGTCGAGCATTATCGCAGGCACTATTATGACTGTTGCTCTGACTATGACCCTCTTTGTAGCAGTACCGACTATATATTACGTATTTTTTACAGTTATAGAAATATTCAGTACTGCAATAATTATCTGGATTGCATGGAAGTGGCGCGACCCTGAAAGTATTCATGATAATGTTGAGTTTGCTAAAGGTCAGAATAAATAAATACTTATGAAAGCAATTGTTTACACCAGGTATGGATCACCGGATGTTTTACAGCTCACAGAAGTAGCAAAACCTGTTCCCGGGAACGATGAAGTATTGGTTAAAATATATTCTACAACTGTAACAGCAGGGGATTGGCGTTTACGGAAAGCAGACCCGTTTATTGCAAGAATCTTTAATGGTTTATTCAAACCGACAAGGGTGAAAATACTTGGATTTGAATTGGCAGGAGTAATTGAAGAAGTCGGGAAGAATGTTAAATCATTTAAAAAAAATGATAGCGTTTTTGCTTCTTGCGGATTTAAATTCGGTGCCTATGCTGAGTACAAATGTCTTAAGGAAAATGATTTAATTGCCATAAAACCTTCGAATATGACATTCGACGAAGCTGCAACAGTTCCAATAGGCGGCCTTACAGCATTAAGATTTTTAAAACAGGCAGGTATAACTAACAGATACAATGTTCTTATTTATGGGGCATCAGGAAGTGTAGGTACGTTTGCCGTTCAGCTTGCCAGATATTTTGGAGCTGTTGTGACAGCTGTATGCAGTACGACAAATGTAAACCTCGTAAAATCACTGGGAGCAGATAATGTTGTCGATTATACCAGGGAAGATTTTACAAAAAGCAAGACCCTGTTTGATATTATTTTTGATGCGGTTGGAAAAACTTCCAAATCGACTTGTAAGAATCTATTAAAGCCTGGTGGGAAGTATGTTTCCGTAACCGGTTCACCTGCTAAAAATCCGGATGATTTATTGTTTTTGAAGGAGCTTATTGAATCCGGAAAACTAAAGACTGTGATTGACAGAAAGTACCCGCTTGAACAAATCAGAGAAGCGCATACATATGTAGAGAAATACCATAAAAAAGGAAATGTGGTAATAAATGTACTGGAAAATCAGTGACGACATGACTAACACAGACAGTACGAAAATAAAACGAGCCCCGGTGAGCTCACTGGGAAGACACAAGTTGGTGTCGGACGTATTTGAAGCAATTCGATTCGCAATGACGATCTCAGCTTTGTCACTGTGGATAGCGAGGAAACGGTCAGCAGGGGTAGCCTTTGATCCGGAATCATTACAACATACCACAAACATACCTTAACACATTGATTATCAAAGGTGAATTAGGATTAAGGACAATATGTTATCCGGAATCTGAAAAAGGGCTGCAAATAATAGGATTATTAATGGTTGAATATTCTGTTCCTGTAATAATTTTATATATGAATTTATAACCTGAAAAATAGATTTATACTTAATGAGGGATGAATGTAAAAAAGTGTGTTATAGTAAAATGGAAAAACTCCTGCGTCAAGATTAATTCCAATATTTTTTGATAAGTTAATATTCCTGCCGATTCTTGGATAAAAACATAAATGGATTCCTTCTTTATAGAATCCTCCCGGATTATCCCAAAAACAACCTAAACCACATAAAAGATACCATACTGGTTGTTCATTAAGTGCTGATTTACCTGCAAAATAATAGTAGAATTCCAGTACGGTCGGACCAAAAGGAACAGGAGGATCGTAAAAAGGCAATATTGATTGACATAAACCTATTTTAAAATTTCCTCCATATTTCATTCTTAAATTTATCAGCTCCGGATAGCCAGCTCCCCCTGATAACTCAAACTTATTTTGAGAAGATGCAGGACTATTACAAAATATGATGAAGAGAAGAATATATAGTTTGTGAAGGCAAATTTTCATTTTTCAGTTTTGCATCAAACTATTTAGAGATGATGATTAATTTAAAGTTAAATTATTTTAATTAAAAGTCAAAAAAGCTGGAATTAAAAATATTGTATAAATATGTGGCTATCTATATGAACCGGACTCGGTGACAACATTCGGACTGTTTAATTGTCCTTTAAATATATTTAATACCTGTTATCCCCAAAACCTGGCAAGAAACCTGGCCAGTTTTTGATCTCCTGTATTTGGACAATGGCGGTAGATTTTAAAAATGGAAAATATAAATTAAATCTAAGAATAAAACTGGTGAACTATTGATTAATTGCTTTGTTTAAAAAGGAAGCCCTATAACTAAAGATATTGTAATTATGAATAGAAGGAAGTTTGTAACCATTTCATTATTATCTCTTCCGGCTTTAATCGGTTCATCATCATGGCGAATGTCCGGCATGTCGGGTAAGGCATTTGTGTTGAAGTCGGGTTTAAGCCGGTTTGGGGTACCGACCCCATTCCTGGGCGTTAACCCCAACGACTTAAAATTATCTTCCAAAGATACAATGGGTAAATTGTCTGCCTTTGAATATGTCGGAACCCAAAAAACAGGTCCTTCCTTACATGCTCATTTATACCAGGACGAAATGTTCTATGTATTAGAAGGCAGGTATATCTTTCAATTAGGAGAGGAGAAACAATTACTGCAGGCAGGTGATCTTATTTTTCTGCCGCGAACAATTCAACACTCATGGGTACAGGTCTCAGATTCAGGACAAATGTTCTATTTCCTTCAACCTGCTGGAAAAATGGAAGAATTCTTTCTTAAGATGACTGAACTAAGCGGTAAGGCATCCGAATCAGAAATGAAGCAAATTAGTATAGATGCTGGGATGCTTAATTATGGTCCTCCGCTCTCACCTTCAGGAAAACACATTATAAATGAGAGGTTAACCAATGGATTCGTCATCAGGTCAGGTGAGAGCAGATTTGGTGAAAAAACAAAATTGAATGGCAAAAATGAAAATGACATAAAAGTTTCAGGGAAAGATACCGGATCAGAGCTTACAATATTTGAATACAATGGCAATGAAAAGGGTGGACCTCCGCTTCATATTCATCATTCACAGGATGAAATATTCTATATTTCTCAAGGATCTTTTCTTTTCCAGTGTGCAGATGAAAAATTTTCACTTCAAAAAGGGGATATGATTTTTTTACCCAGGGGAGTGCCACATGCATTTGCCCAACTTTCAGATACAGGAAAGTTGCTTTATTTTTTCCAACCATCAGGTAAAATAGAAGATTATTTCAGAGCATTGGGTAATGTTGAAGGGATACCTGCACAGGATGAAGCTGCAAAACTATTTCAGGACCACGATATGCAAATAACCGGTCCACCTCTCAACATTTAGTCTGTTTTCTTGCTTATCCATTGTCCACTCTCTTCTTCTCCGCCAACTGGCGGATTCACAGGGCAAAGTTTCCATTTGCAATGCTTCGGAGTGCTAAGCAGATCTTTCCGAGTCGTCCCTAGACCTTGAGACTTTAGGAATTTCCTCCCTTCGGTCGTCAACTTCCCGCACTGCCGGGTTAATATAAAATTTATTTGCATTAATGTACATTATGGTATACATTTGTTACTCCATACTTTACATCGCATGAATTTAGGTAATAATATAAGACGTTGCCGGTTTGATAAAAATGAAATGTCACAAGAGGATCTGGCGGATGCAATAGGAGTTACAAGACAGACAATACACTCAATTGAAAAAGGGAAATTCATACCATCGACCTTATTGGCATTCAAAATTGCGAGATATTTTGAAAAAAATGTAGAAGAAATATTCTTTCTGGTTAATGATGAGACGGAAAGGTAACTAACTATCTATAGTGCTAAAATGAAATCCTATGAAGCCTGAAGATTTACCATCTAAACAAAATACGGAAACTCAGATCATCTCACTTATTACATTGATCTTATTGTTGATTTCATTTTTGTGGCTGTTTTATAAGATATATGCTTACCGTGAGATTAGTGAAAGTATTTCATCCTTTGATTCTTTATACACAGGAATTGCTATCGGCAATTTCCTGAAGTTTATACTGCTGATTTTCTTTGGAATCTTATTGTACAAGGCTCTTAAAAATAATGTCATAATAAATGCATTAGCATATCTTGTCTTTATCACCGGATTTTTTACCATTATTTGCATGTTTAGTGACTGGGCTGCTCTGCACGACATTTTTCAGGAAGAACCCGATACAAGTAATGAATGGTCATTTCTAAAGATGGGATTAATAATTAATTTCATATTCTATGTCATTGGCTTTATTACAATTATTAAAATAAGACGGGAAGTCAGGACTTCGCTTACAAAAAGAAAATCGTTAATAGATGAAACAATTTTTGAAGTTATCCAGTACATTGGAATTGTATGCAGCTCAATCGGATTAGGATTCATTCTTTTTGTTTGTCTTGTTTTAAGTCATAATCATCACGTCATTTCCAAGTCTGACATTGTAATTTTGAATTTATTTTGTCTTGTAATTTTCCTGCCTTATATATCCATCATACTTTATTGGATAATCAAATTGATCAGGGAAAAAAATCCCGAACCCTGTGACGAAAAGCAAATACACGATCTGTCTATGGCCGGACTTATTACCTGGCTTGTGTCTATCCCCATTGTCATGATTTATTTCCTCATTGATAATGGGAGAATCGGAGAAATTTCTAAAATGGTTTATCTGCCACTGTATTTATTTGCCACATTATTTATTTTTTCGGTATCGGTCTTACGTAATTATAAAAAGGCATGATCGTCAATTGAAAATCAAACACTTTTTGAGAATCAAAACAAAAAATTAGCGAGAATGAAAGCACATGCAAAAACTCTGATCCGGATCTGTGTGGTTTTGGCATTTGTAAGTTTAGTTATGCGCGTATGGATTGCACATGGTATAAAGGAAAGAATCAATATTGCTGAAATGCAATATCATGGCAGAGCAGAAGATGCCTTAATTGCATATTTGTCAGATACTTCTCATTCTCCGCGAGATCGTTCAGATGTGGCTATCTGGACATTGGGACAGATTCGGTCAAAAAAGGCATTACCAATTCTAAAAGATCTTTATAAAGATGATCCTGAAGGCAAGACGTGTAAAGGTTTACATGACTCAGTTCTCTGTCAGTATGAGATTCATAAAGCTATTGTTTCAATCGAACATGGCTGGTTAGGTGCAAAAGAGAAAAACTGGTTTGGTTCGTGGTCAAGACTCAATAAATAAATTTTTTGCTGGCCCGAAATCTGGAATTCAGTGAAGTCATGTTACATTTTCTTAGCCAGGGTTATAAGATGGTTCCGCTCGACTATAGGTAATCAGGAACCACTGAAAATCTATAATGCTAGCTATTTGCCAGGTCCTTTGAAAGGGGAACCTTGGTGAATCTGTTAAATATAGCAGGTCTCAATGTGACCCAGAATCCCATTAATTTGTTTCAGGGATTGCCTGAGTTTCCTATAGTGAAGTTCAGGTATTACTTCAGGATTATACCGTACTCCTGGAGCAATTTTTATTGCCCTCAATAATAGTTTTCTGTTGAGGTAAACGAATTTGAATACACAACTGATTTATAAATTCTGAGAAGGTTTGAGAAATGTTGGGAACTTTTAGGAAAATATGGGAATATTTGAGCATCACTGTAAAGACTTACCTCCCCATCATTATATCTCATGCAATGACCTGAAAATCATATCACAGTGTAATCTATTATGCAAGAAAGAAGCTTTTTAAATAAGGTTAATATTTTTCTCAAAATCTCATGAATTCAGGATGTGATGTTATTGAGATATTTTATAGATATTAAATTCAGCACTATTGACTTCAACTTTGTGCTTTCTTAATTTTATTAAACCATTTAGGTTTTTCAGTTCCACAAAGCATTGTAACATCAATTCATCTAATCGGGGCATAAGTATTTCAGGAGCAATAATTAACATTGAAGTCTCAATAGAAAGCAAATAGTCTTTTTGTTGATCAAAATATGTGGGATCATTTTAAAAATATCACTCAATTAGATACAGCATTATGCTGTTAATTAATAATAAACTCATTTTTAACACTAGCCCTAACAAATAAAAAATTATGTGTCGTACACATCAACATTTAATCAACTCCAACTCATGGAGCTGGGATGGAAATCAGATAGAACCTAATACAATTATTCCTAATTGCAGGAAAATATCCGGAATGCATACTCTTTATAATGTTGATATTAGGCAATTTATAACAAGTGTAGAAAATAAGATAGTTAAAAATACTCTTGAAGATATTTATGAAAGGTTACCTCCTGTACATAAAGCTAAGTTTACTTCACGCAAAGAAGGTTCATTTGATTTCAGAGTGGATGTCATTAAAGAATACATTTCCCAACAAATTGCTTATAGAAATTTAAAAGGAGAATTTGATTCCTGGTTATTTCCAGAGGAAACAATTACTTTAAAAGAAGGAGATTGTGAGGATAGAGCTTTTCTGCTGGCATCTTTAATACTTGCTTCTGGCATAAGCAAATATGTTGTCAGAGTGGCATTTGGGAAAATATTTGACAAAAGTGGGCATAATAAATTCGATCATGTATGGGTCATGTATAAAAACGAGAAAGGTATTTGGCAATTAATTGACCCCATGAATTATAGGCCAAAACATGACAATTTAGAGATCAGAAAAGGCCAGGAACTTGAAGCAGGTAAATCATATATATATAGACCATATTATGTAATGAATTGTGATCATTTATGGTCAGTAGCTTCACCTTACCCCATTAAAACCTTCCCGCAGTATATTGAACAACGGTCTTTTTGGACGGGCTTTTATCCAACATTTGGTTATAAAGTCCACAAGGAGATAGTTAACTCAGCTATTGATCCAAATGATTTTAAATCCTTCCTGAAGGAAAAGGGAATGGAAGACCAGTTATTGACTCTGGATACGTTTGATGATACGGAATCTGCCATTTGTCTTAATCAATTTGCATATCAAGTGTCTAATGTGGACATCTCTCTCAGATATGAACCACGACTTCACTTTGATAATGCTCTTATTAAGGAAAGTTTTGCCTTGATGGCTGATAATATGAATCTTAAGAATCTCCACGGTCTCGCAAATGCATTTCATGCAATAGGGGATATATATGCTCATACTTCGTTCGTTGAATTTGCCAAAGTGAGGAATGAACCAACGTCCCTCGGGATATTTGAAATAGCTGATTCTGCTAATTCAGAGTATATTAATCAGTTCCTTACCTTACCTAACTATGAAACAGGAATTTTTGACCTGACAAGGTTCACAAACAATGATTATCTATATAAGTTAAAAGACAATAAAGCACAAGCAATTCAATTTTGGAAAGATAAAGTTATTTCGGGACGATTTGGGCAGACCCATGATTCTCAAGGATTATTGGAGCGGACTCAATTCTGGCCTCGGGGGCTTCAAAAAGATCCTATGCAGGGAGCACTGCCACATCATAATGAAATAGCTGTTGATGTTCCAGTTTTTGATCCTAAAAAACATAAGTTATTTACAGCTGAATCGGAGTATAAAAGGAGTTATGAATTAAGAAAAAAGCTTGCTGTTCAGCACATTTCAAAGAAATATGATGAGTGGAAGAGTTTATTCTAATTGTCCTGTTACTTCACTTAAGTCCATGTTAGTCAAGGATATCTGGAACATAAACAAGGAAATAATCATCATAGGTATGAAGAAAATGCTCCTTACAGCTCCCGAACCCTGACGATCGTTAAGAAATTGCCCGGTGGATTATTTTAGGGGGGAGAGTGACTGCAGGGGTGGCTTTCTGATCCAGAAGAATACGAAAATATAATATTCTTATCTTAACGCATTGAATATCAATAATGAGTTATAAAGACAAAATCATTACATTTCCATTATTTGATTCCTGTTATCCCTGAAACCTGTCAAGATTTTCACCCGGACTTGAAGTCACAAATTGTAAACAGAAGCCCGTTATAACGATGCCGGTATATATAATTCCAATTAAAAATAAACAGAACAGGGAATTATAAGAAAAGCCGATGATCTGGCTCATAGCTGACGTGAATAATAACCTGATTTACCTGATGAAATATAATTAAAATTAATTAATTTTAATTCAAATAAACCCACAGTCAAATGAAAACATATTCAAGGAGAGATTTTATCAGTACTGGTGCCATGAGCACACTTGCAGCAATGTATTTTAAATCAGATATGCTGTTATATGGCGCAACACCTTTCAACTGGCCTATGAGTTTCCAGTCATATGGTGTAAAGGATATGCTTGGAACGGATTTCGACGGTACACTGAAAAAACTAAGAGCCATAGGTTATAAAGGAATTGAGATGTGCTCTCCCAAAGGATATGAAAAAAGCGGTTTTGGCCCTCTGACTGTATTTAGTGCTGAAGAACTCCGGAAGAAGATTGAAGGTGCAGGCATCTTCTGCAAAAGCTGTCATTTCCAATACCCTGAACTGAAGCTTGACAGAATACAGGAAACCATAAGTTTTGGGAAAAAGCTTGGAGTCAGGGATCTGGTAATTTCAGCAGCATGGGTTAAGAAGGATGCTACCGTCGATGACTGGAAAATAGTTGCAGACGAAATGAATAAGTCAGCAGAGCAGGTGAAAAATGCAGGAATGCAGATGGTATATCACAATCATTCTATTGGTCCTGAATATAATGGTGAAAAACTTTATGATATTCTGATGCGTCTGTTTGATCCCGGACTTATAAAAATGCAATTCCAGCTGGCGGTAGTCTCTGAAGGTGTTGATGTGGTAAATTACATTTCAAAGTACCCCGGACGATACATTTCGTTGCATATACATGACTGGAACCCGGAACAGAAGAAAGTGGTCCCAACAGGCAAAGGGGTGATCGACTGGAAGAAATTACTTGAAGCTGCGAAGAAAAGTGGCATATCAGATTACGGACTGATTGTTGAAATGGAAACAAAGGCTCCCGGTGATCCTTTACAGGACCTTGTGGAATGTTATAACTATCTGCAAAATCTAAAAATGTAGATGCATGGAAAAGCCGGAAGGCTTGACCACATTTGGACGGTCTAAAGGCTTTAATTATATTTATCTGAGAGTCAGGTTTTTGACTCCGGTTTTTGGTCGTCGATAAGCAAAGCTTCCTTACTTACTGAAAATCTGATTTAGTTTGGTAAGAAGAGAATTATTGTCTGTGAAGCAGGTCCCCTTAGTTTTTTAATGTTGCTCATTTTGAGAAGTCTTTTTTGTCATCCACCAATAAATGATAAATAATACTGAAGGAATAAGAAAAATGAAAAGAATGCCCATGAATCTGGCTTCAGGATTAATATTTGCATTAATCTTTACCAGAATAAGAAAAATGACGGTGCAGATAAAAGAAAAAATACCTCCGGCACCTTCTTTCCACCAAGCCAGGATCAGTCCTGCCAATCCCAAAAACCAAAAAATAAACGTAATGATTTGTAAAATGTTAAATGTTTCGAGTTTACCATTCCTGTGATATCCTTCTGTCATTTCACCAATAAACATAAAGAGAGTAAACAGAACTAAAAGTGTTCCAAAAATACGAGCTATCCAACGAATTCCTGCAAATTCATTTTTTGGTTTCATCCTATATATTTTTAAAGTGATTCATCATTTGAGACTGCCTTTTCTTGTTCAGTCTTCAGCGTTTCAACAAACTCACTCATCTCCCTGTCGCCGTTGTTGTCTTTCTGGCGGCAGGAGATGAAGATGTAATAATTACATCCTTCATTAATGCTAATTTATTTCATATCAAATTTACACTATGTTTAGACCAAAGTCAATTTTCTTTCAGTTTGTGAGAAGTGAAGAATGTTCAAAATCGACCAGAATCAAACTGTTGAGGAGTGATAGTAATATAATCGGATGCGCATATTCTGAAAGAAGAATAAAACCTCCCGGAACCTGAAACGAAATGAGAAATCCGTCCTTCTTTTACCACTTAAAAAGACGGTCTGATAACACGTTACATACATAATTAAAAAACAATCGTTTAACTCCGATTTTGGATCAGATTGTTCCTGTCTGAAATTATCAATCCAACCATTTATTAATGATTATTCCAGGTCAACTGGAATAAAGATGAGCGGTATAGGCAGGCAGGAAGCTCCCGGAGGAGTAAAAGTGAGCTTAATCTTTTGAATTTTGTTTTTGGGGTCCGGAAGAAATACCTGGATTAAGACAGCTTCCGGGTAGCCATTGGTTATCAGCTTATCAGAAGGCAATTGAATGATCCCTTCCTTAAACTTCCCTTTGCTGGCCCTCATCACATTGGCCATGCCACCGCACCATTTGCCACCCGACAGGGCGTTCCAGGTAACCAGTGCCAATCCCTTTCCATCAGGACTTTCCCAATTCACTTCGATATCATATATCACCCCGTAATTTCCGGCCAGATTCATAATCCTGCCGGTACTTGCATCGATACCATTTATCCAAGGATCCCTCAACCCATCTGCTACCACCAATGATGCGGCAGCATTTAATGTGCTAAAAGTATCTTTGGCTACCACAAGGTAATTGCTGGTTCCAAACATACCGCGGCCGGCATTGGTATGGCTGGATGGATGCACAGTCCTGATCCGGGAAATCACATCAGCGTCGGAAATTTGAGTATCTGTCTGGATAACACTGATCTCCCCGGGTTGATCTATCACAAATTCATAAATACCGTGAACAAGTTCATCATATTTCACAACATTCTTTTCCAGTTGTTCATCGATTGCCACAATCGCACCCGGCTTGATGATCCTGGGATTTGATTGCGGCAAGGAGTTAAAATAATTATTAAGGCCCGTTTTGGCTATCTGATAATAATTTGTCGAAGGTTTCTGAGAAGAATATTTAAGCATAATGAGGTGCATATCTTCAGTACCCTGATTCTTTATAACAGCTGTTATTTTCCGGTCGATCTTAGCAGGCTCAAATACACCATTTACATTATATACATACAACCGAACAGTACCGGGCTGTACTGTTTCCCTTACTGCAATAGCCTCCGGAACCCTTATGTATTCAGGGTCATCGGAAATAATGTATTGAGGTCCCGGTAAAACAATTTTGCGATAATCAATCAGAGGAAGTTTTTCATTAAGAAATCCATCGAGGTTAACACCTGCACCCTGAAGGGCATTTAATAATGAATGATTCTGATCAGCTGTGATGGACTGTGTATTGATTCTGGTGATGTCTAAAAATAGCTGGCAGTAAGAGAATATTGATTCTGTTTCTTTCCCATAGCATGAAAGGAATGAAAATGTTAAAAGGATTACAATAAAGTGTTTCATTTCATGAGTTTTGGATAATTGATTGTTTAAAGATATTACACAAATTTATAAGAACATTCATCACTAAACAACAAGAATAATATCAGCCGCCTTGACAATATCATAACTGAATAGAATGTAATCTTTATATCACCTGACAGCCAATAACAACAGAATCATTTAACTCTGACTTTAATTATTCAATTATAAGAATGGTGTCGACTTCCACTGACTTTCAATATTACCATTCGTTTCGAATTATGAAAAAAACAAATACCTTTAATTCAAATATGGAATTTACAACCGTTCAAGTTGTGAGATTAGATTGGATAAGAAAGCTTGAATGATAAAAATGTTAGAAAAATTGCTATTCAGGCATTAATTGATGCAATTGAATTCATGATCTGTAACGTTCAACACGCACAGGCTCTCAAATTAACAAAGAAATTAAATTCTTAATTCTTTATGGATAGAAGTGAGTTTATCAGATCCTTTGTCTTTGCGCCTGTCATTGTACAAGGCCTGGTTAAAGGATCGTTTCAGGAGACACAGGAAAGCGGTGTACGACGTCTTTCATGGGAAAAGAACTTTACATCGTGGCTGCCTGTAATGGATCCTGCCTACCATGTTAAAATTGGCGAGGTTGTTCTGATCGAAATGTCTCATGGCCTTCCCGGGCTGGTCACAAGAGAAGGCCAGTTTCGTGAGCCTGGTACCAACGATAAGGTGAATCCTCAGACAGGGCCCGTATTTGTTGATGGAATAATGGCCGGGGATGCTCTTGCCATAGATATCCTTGATATAAAAACGGGTGACTGGGGCTACTGCAGTGAGAGGATCTTTGAATTACGCGACGGATATGCTATATTTTCACCAACTCTAAAGCTTCCCCTTCAGCCCATGATAGGGGGAATAGGTGTTGCTCCTTCTGAGGGCTCTTCTGACACCAGTGCTCCCACAGACACCGGAGGAAATATGGACTGCAGGGAGGTGCGTGCCGGCAGCACAATTGTCTTCAAAGCAAGGGTGAATGGTGCACTTGTGGGCATGGGTGACTCACATGCACTTCAGGGTGATGGCGAGATAACGGGACAGGGAATCGAAACGGATGCCACTGCTCTTGTACGTTTTCGTAAACTGGCCGGGACTCTTTCTGACAGACCGGTAATAATTAGAACTGATTCGATCTCGACGATCGGAGCTAACAAAAACCTCGAAGATGCAGCATGGCAGGCAACTGATGATATGATAACCCTTCTCCGCCATAAGACCGGCAGGACGGAGCAGGAGGCACGTCTTCTGGTTGGATTGACCGGACAATTGAAAATAAACCAGATCGTTGACCCGAATAAGGGTGCCCGCATGGAGGTTCCCACATGGGTTTTTGGTCTTTAAAAAAGAAATCATCATGTCTAAACCTATCCTGCTTCTATGCCTTCTGAGCTTTTTTATGCAACACCCTGCATCGGGTCAGACCGATTCAGAGCTTGCATATTGTGATTTTTCACATCTTAAACCCGGAAGGTTCGGCGACTTTGCCACAAGAGGTTTTCCGGAATACCATTTTATAGCACGTCAATTTACTGATGGCTGGGAAATTGTCAATAACAGGGGGCCTGAGGAGTGGAAGGTGCTTGACTCAGACGGGAAGCACTCCCTGGCATATCTTGGTTTTAATGCCTCTGTCTGGACCAATGAGTTTATCTACCCGATTCTATGCTACGGCGATCCATTGTGGAGTAATTATAATCTTGAGGTCAGCCTGACTCCTCTGAGCAGGAAAGATCTTAACGGCGTTATTTTCCGGTACCAGGATGGAAGACACTACTATCTTTTCGGATTGGATAAAGGCGACAGGGTCACTTTGCGCTACCGCGACGGAGAAAAGGGATTCCGGCTTGACGGATGGCATGAGATTGCCTCCGGGAAAATGGCTACGGACTCATCAGGCTCAATCAAAATGCGTGTCGAGCTGAAAGGAAACCAGATACGTTGCTTAATTGACGGTAAAGAGATTTTTAATGTTTCAGATAACAAGTACTCTTCGGGGAAGATCGGGCTGTTTGCTACTTCTCCGGTAGAATTTCATGAGGTGAAGGTAATGACTCCATCTAAAGAAAAAGAGGTATTCCTTTCACTCAGAACTGCAAATGAGAAAGAGACCGAAGAGCTCCGCCACAATAATCTCAAACCTATACTCTGGAAAAAGATCAGTACCAAAGGTTTCGGGGTTGCCCGGGCAATGCGGCTCGGGGATCTGGATGGCGACGGAAGACCCGACTTTCTGCTTGTGCAGAACATGCCTTTCTTTGGCGACAACTATAATCAGATAACGTGCCTTACAGCAATTGATAATGATGGAAAGATGCTCTGGCAGTCAGGCAGTCCCGACCCTGAGCACGCCTGGGTCTCATACGACGTTGCTGCTCAGATACACGACATTGATGGAGACGGAAAGAACGAAGTAGTTATGGCACAGGGCAAATGGATCAAAGTGCTTGATGGGCAAACAGGCAGGGAGAAAGCACGCTATCCTGTTCCTTCATCTGAGATTTTGCCGGGAGAGAAGTCGTGGCTTGAGTACAGGCACTACTACAGGAGAGACCTTCTGCCTTACCTGAATGTAGATTGCATATCTTTTGCCGATCTCAGGGGAACTGGGAAAGCTCAGGATGTGATAATTAAAGATCGTCATACCCGCCTATGGGCATATACCGGTAAATTTGAGCTTCTTTGGACAGCCTCGGCCAATCTCGGTCACTTCCCCACATTCTACGACAGCAATAAAGATGGGAAAGAGGAGGTATATATAGGGTACTCCAAATTTGATCCTTCAGGAAAGCTGATCTGGTCACTGGATAGTCTTATGGGCGAGCATGCCGACGGGATATGTGCAGGGGATTTCACTCTGACTGGCGCCCCGGAACGGGTGTTCATAGGAGGAAGCGATGACGGTGTGTTGTTTCTCGACGGTTCAGGTCACATCCTGAAGCATGACCTGGTTGGTCATGCCCAGACACCAAGCGCCGGAAATTTCCGGCCTGACATTCCAGGCCTGGAATTCTGCAACATCAACTTCTGGGGAGAGCCAGGACTAATAACACTTTACAACTGTTCGGGAGAAAAGATTACCAGCTTTGAGCTGATACATGCCGGCTCACCGGTCATGCCCGTGAACTGGAAAGGTGACGGCACTGAGTTTATCTTCCTGTCACCCAATACTGTGGAAGGAGGACTGTTGGACGGATGGGGAAGAAGGGTTGTGATGTTCCCCAATGATAGCCATCCTGATCTTGCCTGGATGGCCCATGACATGACAGGGGATCCGAGGGACGAACTTATAGTATGGGATACAGAGTCAATCTGGATCTACACACAGGATAGTCCATACAAAGGAACACGGATCTACGCTCCGAAACGACCGCCTTTGTACAATGAATCTAATTATGGTCCGGTAGTCTCATGGCCTGCATGGAAGTCGGTGCAGGATCATTGAACACCGGCATGGTGGTTATCCTGTCCCTGCTTCTCCGCCAACTGGCGGATTCGCATGGCAAAGCAGGTCTCTCCGCCAGTCGGCGGATGAACTCTTTTGATCCGGAAGAATACGAGAATATAATATTCTTTCCTTAACATCTTGAATATCAATGGTGAGTTATAAAGACAAAATCGTTACATTTCCATTATTTAATACCTGTTATCCCCAAAGCCTTGCAAGAAACCTGGCAAGGTTAATACTGAAATAATGTATTTCACCAGAGCTCCCGAATATGGGTTACTGGTTGAACAGATAACATTAGGAATATTGTAAATTTCCACCTATTAATTTATATGTTAAATATCTTGGTAAGATTTAATCTAACAAGATATTTTTCTATAAATGACGATCCAATCCTTATAAAATCCATTTCGGATAATATAAAATCTAGAATTCATCTTGCTACAAATGAATCTGTTCCACAATAAATACAGACGTCTCGGCAGGAATTATTTTATAATTAATAAATTTTCTTAAAGAAAATATTTGCCAATTCAAGAAAACAATTTTAAATTTATTGCTGAAAGTTACTGCAAGGTTTTAGTGGGCTACTGATTTATATTCATTAAACATTAGGTGTAGAAGGATTGTAGGGTTATAAGCTTGATTTATTGCTTAATATGTTATAACCATGTCAATGTCTCTTTCGTATGGACTATCGTTGTCCTTTGTTGAATCTTACAACTATTCATTTTTCTGGACAGACATACTATCTTATACAAAAAGTATATGGAATAGATATTCTCAAATTTCATATGAAAAGTCTCCTATAATTCTTGAATAATAAAACGAAATAAATCAATATAATATGAAACATTTCTTAATATTAACGGCGATCTTTTACCTGCATTCAATAAGCTATGGACAGGTAGTAAACTATGCCTATGATAACTCAGGCAACCGTACATCCCGGACGGTAACAGTTTCAAAGTCAATGTTGACTAAAAGAGACACATCAAACATTAATACCGATAAGATTATTGAGCAGATCGGGGAAAAATCGATTGTAGTCTATCCTAATCCGGTAAGTGAGGAAGTTAATGTTGAAATAACAGGTTATGATGAAAATCTTGATGGTTCAATTACACTTATTGATCAGGGAGGCAGACTAATATTTCAAAAGCCGCATCTTTCCTCAGTAAATACTTTTAATCTTTCCCGATATTCAAAAGGAGTCTACTTTATGATNATCAAAATTGGTGCTAATGAAACCAAATACACCATAATAAGAAATTGACAAAATGTAAAGCTTTTAACCCCTTGACTCAGAATTATTCAAACTATCTATAATCCTCTTAATTAAAATATAATAAACCTTAAAATATCCTGATCATGAAAAAACTAACACTGATTATCGCTTTGTTTTTTGTAATATTTACTTCCGGTTTGATGGCACAAATAAAGGTAAATTCAAGTGGTTATGTAGGCATAAATAATACAAGCCCCACTTATCGCCTTGATGTTGCAGGTAACGTAAAATTTGTAAATAGCGGCAAAACAATAACTTTCGAGGGGTACAGTTTTGGACCTTCATCATCAACTGGAATTAGTCTTGGGAGTACTAGTAATTACTGGGGCTCTGTCTGGGCTACAAGTGCATTTTTCACTAACCCTCCGACTATTACATCCGATATAAATTTTAAAGAAAATATTACTGACCTCAGTTCAATGAGCGACAAACTTAAGCTTTTACGGCCAGTTACATATAAATTGAAAACTGAGGTATCTGGGCTATTTGTTGATAAAGATAAAAACAATACTCAATATGGGTTTTTAGCTCAGGAACTTCAGAAAATATTCCCCGAGATGGTTACATCACAGGAAAATGGAATACTTGGGATTCAATATACTGAATTAATACCGGTTCTTGTTCAAGCTTTAAAAGAACAGCAGGATCAGATAGATTTATTGAATAAGCGAATAAAGGTACTTGAAAATACACTGAAGTGAATCTCTAAAACAACTGACAATTATGAAAGGGCTATTTTTTATTGTCACAATATTAGGGATGATTATTCCTACTATTAAGGCTCAGGAATTTGACCTGACCTATACTTCACCTGAGAGTGGCACTCTTACCCATACGGCACGCAATAGTGTAACTTTAGGAGCAGGATACACCTATACACCAAGTGGAGGTTCTTTAACTATTGATATTCAGAATCCGGTTGTAACCGGAACTGAAACATATACTACTACTCCCATTGATCCTGAAACACGTGTTTTAAACACAACTTACAAACCAGGTTCTACTTCAGGCAGTTTTAATCTTGATCCGATGGGAGGGGCCACCTATAATATCCCGATAGATGTCCAACCCGGAGTGAATGGATTGGCACCCAATCTTTCCCTTGTCTACTCTGGTAGTAACGGTCGCGGTATTGCCGGATATGGATGGGAAATTGCTGGGATCTCAGCGATTGATCGCGGGCCTCAGACATATTTTTATGATGGATCCTACATGGCAGATTTGACAGACAGGTTTTATCTTGATGGACAAAGACTTGCGAATACCTCAGGCCAATATGGTGGCTCTGGTACCCAATATCAGGCAGTAAATGATATTTTTACAAGGGTTACTGCACAAGGGACAAATAATTGGTTTAAAGCCGAGACAAAATCAGGACTTATTTATGAATATGGTAACACCTCTGGTTCAAAAGAATTGGGTATTGATCCTAATGGTAATAGTATGGGATTGAAATGGTACGTTTCAAAAATATCAGACCTTTTCACAAATCAGATGAATTTTTCATATTTCATGGATCAATCATTCCCCTATCTGGGCGAAATCACATATGGTTCAAATACGATAACATTTTATTATAAAACAAGAATTGACAAAATTGTCTTTTATAAGAAAGGCTCGAAGCTGGAAAAACGGTTAATACTTGACAAAATAACAGTTAAATATAATAACACATTAGTAAAAACATATGAGCTGAAATATAATTTCCTTTATGCCTGGAGTAATATCTTACAATTGAATGAGGTTATTGAATATGGTATTGGCTCTGACCGGTACAATTCTATAGTTTTTACATATTTCCCATCAAAAGATGTTTCATTTTCTTTGACGACCACGAATACAACTCATGCGGATATCAGTAATAAATCAAAAATGATACCTGGAGATTTTAATGGGGATGGGAAAACAGATTTTCTTTGCTTGCCAGATGCCTCAAAAGGTGCATCATGGACAGGTATGCGAGTCTATAAAAGTGATGGTAACGACAATTTCAGTTTAATGTTTTCAAGTACAACTTCCATACCCCTTTCGACCTTAATAGATATTAGGGTATTGGATATAAATGGAGATGGATTTGATGATATATTGTACGAGCAAAATTATTCCAATGTATCTTATTTCATGTATATTTTAAATAATACCGGAAGTTCTTTTAGTTCTCCAGTTCAGATAAGTTCAACCCCTAATAATACAGCAGATTGTGGATTTAGCGGGAAAAGTCGCAGGAATGAATTTCAGGAAGACAATGAATTACATGGAGATGATTATACCGGAGATGGAATGAATGATATCTTAATATCACTTCCTTCCGGTACAGGAGTAATATATTCTTTTGTTGATGGGTCCGGAGTCAAGAGAACCTATTTGAATGAAATTGGGTGGATAAGCGTTGGTCCTCAGGTTTTTAGTGGTGATTTTAATGGAGATGGACAATCTGACATCTGGAGTTTATATAGTGATTTCCTAAAAATTGTGTCATTCAATTATACTAATGTCACTACTACACTCCTTGTGATGCATGATACCCTGACAACGGGCTCTTTTTTTAATCTTGGTGACTTTAATAATGATGGGAGGACAGATATATTTATATATGGATCAGGAAGAGGTGGAACTCCAGTAAACTCTTTGTACTGGCAAACTCTCCTTTCAACTGGGACTAGATTTGATACTTACCTAAATGGGCCGGGGAAGTTTAATATGATCCAAGATTATGTAAGGGTAGGGGATTTTAATGATGATGGAAAAACAGATATCATGGCTACTTCTGCAAATCAAAGTTGGATTGGAACAAAATACTTTATTTTTAAAAACAATGGAGATTCTTTTAATTCATATACTTTGAGTTCTGAACCAACTACCGCTAACAATTTCTATCTTGGTGATTACAACGGTGATGGGAACTCAGATTATATAACTACAATCAAACAATCTTCCGGAGTTAATGGGTATAAAGTATTTAGAACAATCGCTGATACTGCTTTTGCATTGAAAAAAGTAGCAAATGGACTGGGGCAGCTTACTAAAATTACGTATACCAAATTATCTCAGGCTCCATCAAGTATATATCAAAGGGGAACGGGAGCTGCCTATCCTGTCACTGATTTTCAAGGTCCATTAACAGTTGTGAGTTCTGTACAGGATGATAATGGTAAAGGGACATTAAATACCCACAATTTTTATTATGAGAGTGCAAGATTCCATCTTCAGGGAAATGGATTTCTTGGCTTTGCGAAAATAAGGAATACTGATGTAACGGCATCGATTGAAAGTGAGAGTATTTCAGGTTATAATACAACTTACTTTTACCCTCAGCTGCTTAAAACTTTAACAAAAAGGATGGGAACAACAGACACAATAGATAAAGTCAATAATACCTGGTCACAGGTTGTTTTGGATGCCACGCAAAAACGCATTTTCCCTTATGTCCAAAGTTCAGAGCAGACCAATAAATTAACTGGTCATAAGGTAACTATAACCTCTCAATATGACAATTATGGGAATCCTACCTCAATAATAAAAATCTATTTAAATGGGCCAACTGAAACTACTACTAATACATACAATAATACTGTCTCTCCAACACAATGGCTCTTGGGAAGACCAACGGCAACATCTTTGACATATGTTAGTGATACAACCATAACTCGATCCGGAACAAGAGTTTTTGATCCAAATAATAATCATGTGACAGGGGAAACCTGGCATTCCGGTACAAACAACCAGATTGTTCAGAATTATTATTATACTCCTAACGGATCTCTGAAAAGAACGAAAGTTACCGCAAGTAGCCAGGATCGTTTTACCACTTATACTTATTGGGCCGATAGTATTAGAATAGCTACAATAACTGATCCTTTATCTCATGCAGTTACCAGCAGATATGATACCTATGGGAGGTTGACCTCCAGGAAAGATTATTTAAACAATAAGGATAGCCTGACATACGATAATATGCATCGGGTTGTCAATGAATATTCAACATCCGGAGCTCAGGTCACTACATTGTATACATGGGAAGATCCATTAGTTACGCCCTTGTTATCGAGGTATTCTATTCAAAAAACAGGTATTGATGGTTCTGTTACGAAAAGTTATTTTGATAAACTTGGCAGAGAAATACGCAATGATGTAAAGGGATTTGATGGTAGTATGATACATACTGATACCCAGTATAATATCAAGGGTCAGGTTGATAATGTTTCGGATCCATTTTCTTCTGGTTCACCCCTGTTGAATAGTTACCTATATGATAACTATGGACGAGTGACTAATCTGAACAGACCATCAGGAAGAAATTCTACATGGACTTATAACAACAACAGTATTACCGAAACAACAGCCGGGAAATCTTTTACCAAAACTTATTCTTCAGACGGGAC
>JGI20214J51650_10000158_pt1 | contig 41567 bp, 40 predicted proteins | sample WetSurMetagenome_FD_51650 | JGI IMG/M metagenome (IMG submission 51650)
TGGGTTGGCCGAACGTCAGCGCACCCGAGCCTGCCTTGACCAACAGACCGTCGGAATGACCGTGGTAGCAACCTTCGAATTTGATGATGCGGGAACGGCCCGTGAAGCCGCGCGCCAGACGGATCGCCGTCATGGTCGCTTCCGTGCCTGAGCTGACCAGACGAACCATTTCCAGACTGGGCAACAGCTTGCACAGCAGTTCCGCCATTTCAAGTTCGCTCGCCGTCGGCGCGCCGAAACCCAGGCCTTGGGCCGCTGCATCCTGTACTGCCTTGACCACTTGCGGATGGCAGTGACCGGCGATCATCGGTCCCCAGGAGCCGACGTAATCGGTATATTTTTTACCGTCCGCATCCCAGACGTAGGCGCCCTGACCGCGCTCAAAGAACAGCGGCGTGCCGCCCACCGAGCGAAAAGCACGCACGGGCGAATTGACGCCACCGGGGATGAGTTTCTGGGATTGTTCGAACAGTTCCTGATTGTGTGATGTCATTGCCTATGTCCTGCTGAAAAGTGTTGAAAATTCGTGTGCTGCCACTTCGATGTCCGCTGCTTCAAACAGGGCGGAGATCACGGCCAACGCATCTGCTCCGGCTTCAATCAAAGCGTTACCATTTACCCGAGTGATCCCGCCGATCGCTACGATGGGAACGCGGAATTCCTGTCGTGACGTTTGCAGCAGCGATAATTCCGCTTTTACCGCCCCGGGTTTGACGCTCGAGGCAAAGAACGCACCGAATGCCACATAGTCCGCGCCTTGCTTCACAGCCTCTTGCGCCAGCAAAGCGCGATTATAGCAAGACACGCCGATGATCTTTTGCCGGCCCAGCAGCGCACGGGCTTTGGCTACACTGCCGTCATCGCCGCCCAGATGCACTCCGTCAGCGTCTACCTGTGCCGCGAGTTGTGCATCATCGTTCACAATGAAAGTGGTATCGAACTCTTGGGTCAGTGCGCGCAACGCGTTGGCTTGCCGCAACTTCAGATCTGCACCGGCCGACTTGTTGCGGTATTGGAGCACTCCCGCACCGCCTTGCAAAGCTAAACGCACGCGCCGCAATAACTCATCTGTATCAAGGATGTCCGGCGTGACGGCATACAAACCTTCAATGCCGGGTTTCGCTTTCATCTTCTGCGTCTTCGTCGCGCGCCCAGAACAGGCGATCCGGAATGTGTTGACCCATGCCGGGACGGAAGCCGTATTTCAACGCCTCCCAGGTGTATTCCTGCGCTTCATGCACGGCGTCTTCCATCGACAATCCATTCGCCAGCAGCGCCGCGATCGCTGCGGCCAGGGTGCAGCCGGAGCCGTGATAGATGCCGGGCAAGCGCGGCCAACTGTCGCTGCGCACCAGACCGCGTTCTCCATAGAGGTTGTTGACCACCTTGGGCGTATGTTCGTGGGTGCCGGTGATCAGCACATATTCGCAGCCAAGCCGCAAGATACGCTTGGCGCACTCAGACAGTTCGGGATCGTCCCCTTCGTTTTCCTCATCCACGATCAGGCGGCGCGCTTCCATGCTGTTTGGCGTGAGGATGGTCGTCTGCGGCAACAGCAGTTCGCGCAGCGCATCCAGCATGTCTTCGTTGGCAAGCTCGTCGCCGCGACCGGAAGCCAGCACCGGATCGAACACCAGCGGAATATCGGGATAATCCGAGATGATCTCGGCGATGACGGCGATGTTTTCCACGCTGCCCAGCAGTCCGATCTTGAACGCAGCGACGGGCATGTCTTCCAGCACTGTACGCGCCTGGTCCGCCACCCAATCGGAATCGACAGGTTGCACATCATCGACGCCGCTGCTGTCCTGCACGGTGATGGCAGTGACTACAGACAGAGGGTGACAGCCCATGCTGGCGATGGTCAGAATGTCGGCCTGCATGCCCGCCCCGCAACTGGGGTCGGTGGCGGCAAAGGTGAGAACGATGGGTGGAATGTCAGACATGATGGGACGCCGACTGGCTTTGATATGGTGAAGCGTGATTCTAACCGAAACCGGACTTATGCGCGCCCACTCAACAGCCTTGTGATGCTGGCGAATTCCGCCACCCCCAGATTCTCGGCACGCAACTGCGCATCGATGCCGAGTTGCGCGAAGTCGGCTTCGCCAAGACGGTTTTTGAGCGTGTTGCGCAAGGTCTTGCGCCGCTGCCCGAAGGCCGCAGACACGACTTTGGCGAACAGGGCTTCGTCTTTCACAGTGATCTTCTCTGCGGGTATCGGAATCATGCGCACGATGGCGGAATCGACCTTGGGTGCAGGGCGGAACGATTCCGGCGGAACATCGATCAGTTTTTCCATATAGAAGCGGTATTGCAGCATCACCGACAGCCGTCCGTATTCCGGCGTCGAAGGTGCGGCGACCATACGTTCCACCACCTCGTTCTGGAGCATGAAATGCATATCGGTGATGCGCGCCGCGTAGTCGGAAAAATGGAACAGCAGCGGCGAAGAGATGTTGTACGGCAGGTTGCCGACGATACGCAAGGGTGCAGGAAGCCCCGCGAAATCGAATTTCAATGCATCGCCTTCGTGAATAACGATCTTGTCCTGCGGATAATCTGTTTTCAGGCGGGCGATGATATCGCGGTCGATCTCTACCACATGCAGTGTATTCAACAGCTTCAACAGCGGTCTTGTCAGTGCGCCAAGCCCGGGACCGATCTCCACCATGTTGTCGCCGGCTTCGGGGCGGATCGCACGGATGATGTCGGCGATGATCCGTTCGTCGACCAGAAAGTTCTGGCCAAACTTCTTTTTGGCTTTATGCGCGCTCATTGTGCGCCATTTCCGAAGCGGCCCTGATCGCTTCCAGCAGGCTACCCGTTTCAGCTTTGCCCGTACCCGCCAGCTCCAATGCGGTGCCGTGATCGACCGAGGTGCGGATGAAAGGCAGTCCCAGTGTGATGTTCACCCCTCCGCCGAAGCTGGCGTGCTTGAGCACGGGCAGTCCCTGGTCGTGATACATCGTCAGTACCGCATCGCACTCCTGCAATCGGTGTTGGGCAAACAGGGTGTCGGCAGGCAAAGGTGCGCTGACATTCATGCCTTCGGCACGCAGCTTGTTCAAAACAGGGATCATGACATCAATCTCTTCGCGTCCGAGGTATCCGTCTTCTCCGGCATGAGGATTGAGTCCCGCGACCAGGATGCGCGGTTGAGCGATGGCAAAGCGGAATTGCAGATCGCGCTGCAGAATGCGCAGCACACTTTCCAGCAATGGTGCCGTGATGGCATCCGCCACGTCCCGCAACGGCAGGTGCGTTGTCACCAGCGCAACACGCATGCCCCCGCCGACCAGCATCATCACCACTTGCGGGGTGTGAGACTGTTCGGCAAGAAATTCCGTGTGTCCGGTGAAGGGGAAGCCTGCATCGTTGATGACACTCTTGTGCACGGGTGCGGTGACCATGCCGGAAAATTCACCAGACATGCAGCCCTGCACAGCACGGCGCAGGGTTTCCAGCACATAAGCGCTGTTTGCCGAATCGAGCTTTCCGGCCTGGGCGGAGCGAGCCAGGGGGACATGCAACACACTTAGTTTGCCTGATACGAGGGGCTGGGCCGCAATATAGTCATGCAGCAGAATGTCGACGCCAAGTTGTGCGGCGCGCTGTTGCAACAGTATCTTGTCGGCGACCACTACCAGCGGTTGCTCGCGTTGCGCCAGTTGCACGCAGAGATCGGGGCCGATTCCGGCGGGTTCGCCTGCGGTGATGGCGAGCGGTCGTTGCATTACTTGGAGTCGTTGTGATACTCGACAAAAGCGCGGTCGCGCAACTGGCGCAGCCAATCCTGATACGCCTCATCCGACTTGAAAGTGCGGATGGCATTGCGCGCGCGCAGACGTTTCTGTTCAACGCTTACATCGGTATTGCGACGCCCGAGTACCTGGATCAGGTGCCAGCCAAAACCCGTTTGCACCAAGCCGCTGACCTGGCCGACCTTCAGTGCATCCATTGCACTTTCGAACTCGGGAACGGTTTCGCCGGGGGACAGCCAGCCCAAATCGCCGCCCTGGGAGGCGCTGCCATCGTCGGAATGCAATCGCGCTTCCTCGGCAAAATCGGCCCCCTTGTCGATGCGCTGCTTGATTTCCTGCAAACGGCTCTTCGCTTCGTTCTCGGAAACCAGTTCACTGGTCTTGATGAGAATGTGTCGGGCATGCGTTTGCGTGACAACGACGGCTGCATCCTTGTTGCGCCGGTCCAGCAATTTGATGATATGGAAACCGCTCGGACTGCGCAGCACATCACTGACATCTCCCGGCTTCATCTTGAGCAAAGCATCGGCGAACATGGGCGGCAAGCGATCAGCCGGGCGCCAGCCGAGTTCTCCGCCCTTCAGGGCATCCTGGGCATCGGAGTAGCCGGCAGCAACCTGTGCGAACGAAGCGCCGCCGCGCAGCTTGGCGAGCGCCTGCTCTGCACGGCCGCGATAGTTCTGAATCTTGTCCGCACTGGCTTGTTCCGGGACGACTACCAGAATGTGGGCGAGCAGCAGCTCGTCGCCCTTCCCTTCCTGGCGCTCCTGGTTGCTCAGGTAATTGTCAACGTCGTTTTCGCTGATGACCAGTTTGCTGTCGACTTCCCTTTCGCGCAGGCGCACCGAGATGATTTCGTTGCGTATCTCTTCGCGGAACTCCTTGAAATCGGTGCCGTCCTGTTCCAGCTTGGCGCGGAAGGCGGCAACCGTGGCAAACTTGTTTTGTTGCGCGATGCGCAGGATGGTTTTATCCAGTTGGGCGTCGTCGATGCGCAAACCGCTTTCCTTGGCAAACTGCGCCAGCAACATCTCGGTGATCATGCGTTCGAGAACCTGCCTTTCAAGCACGTTCTTGTCGGGCAGTGCAGTCTTCTGGCTTTGCAACATCTTTGACACACTGACGACGCGTTTCTCCAGCTCGAGGTGAGTGATAACGTCGTCGTTCACGATGACTTCGATACTGTCGATGGGCACGCCCTGCCTTTGCGATTCTGCCGCAGATGCGAACGCCGCAAAAACAAACAGAGTTAAGGCGAATAGTTTTTTGCTCAAAATTTTCTCTTTCTGTAATTGTTCAACTCAACGCAGGCCCGGGTCGGGCTGGGCGGCAGGCAAACTATTCATCTTGGTGTAACCGGGAACGCTGAGGCGCAATGCATCCAGCGGATCGGAACCGATGCGTACCAGATCGTTCAACTCAAGTTGTATGAAGACACCAGTGGATTTGACATTGATGGCGGTCACGATGCTTTGCGCAACGAACCGCATCGTCCAGCAAGCCTGATTATACTCAAGCCCGGCCAGTGACTCCACAGGACTTCTATCGATCAGCGAATAGCTCAGGCGCGCCACACCCAGCCAGCGGCCGAACAGCGGCCATTCGGTCGAAATATCCGCCTGGCGCAGTGCATAGGGCAAGCCTGTGTTCAGGGCCAGGGTTTCACTGGTGTAACGGTAACCGAGATTCAACAGCTTGCCGGGTTCAGGTTTGTAGTTCGCCGTCACGTTATACATCATGGTTTGCGCCTGATTGGGGTTGTACTCATACAGGCTGTCCAGCGTCCAGGCCTTGGTCAGTCTTCCGCCCAGACCGGCCAGGATATCGGAGCGGGCCGTGTTCTCCGCAGGTGTGTACATGTACACTTGCGGCGCCTTGAAACTGAAACGCTCCCCCAGCATCACGCGCAGGCGTTCTGTGCCCCCTACATTGTCGATCACGCGCGAAGTCATTGCCACGGATACGGCATTGGCATCACCCACACGATCACTGCCGAAAAATCGGTTTTCGGTGAATAACTGCCCGAAGGTCAGCGGTGCCAGAGCAGAGTCGTAAACGGGCATCTGGTTCTGGTTCCTGTAGGGAATGTACGTATAGAAAAGTCGGGGCTCCAGTGTTTGCAAGTAATCTCCCCCGAGGAAAGACGGCATGTCGCGCTCGAAGGTCATTCCGCTGTCCACACTGAAGATAGGAACGGTACGTGTTGCGTCTGGCAACAACGATGTATTGTTTGCGCCCATTTTATATTGTGTGTAATGCAAGCCAAGTTTGGGCGTCAGGTAATAGCCGAGATCGTCCAGCAGCGGATAGCTCACGGAAGGGTTTAGCACCAAACGTTCCCCGCTGACCAAGGTGTCGTGGTGAAAATCGACATATTCGCTGGCAAAGCGGACATCGGCGTCCCCGTAAGCCTCTTGCCCGTTCAAAAGCAATTGCGGTTGGCGCCTGTAAGGTGCCACCACGGGTGCCAGAGGGTCTTGCAGGGTCTGGAAACTTTGCACCCGTGCCACTGCTGCCCAAGGGCCGGTGTTGTAAGTCAGCGCATTGTCCCGCATCAGAATGGTTTGCGACGTTCCCATTACCGTCGTGGACAAGTCCCGGAAATAATTGTCGTCCGATACGCGGCTGACATCCATGGCATAGCCAAGACCTCCACCCAGGTTCTGCGTATGTTTCATCGACATGAAAGAACGTGAAGTGCCGGTCAGATGGTCGCCCGACAGCTCTTCGTAGTGAATTTGCCCGGTATAGTTTGGTTCCAGATAACGGAACTCATTGTTGTATTGCGTGCCGCGCTTGGCGATCAAACGCGGAGCAATAGTCGCATCCAGATTAGGTGCGATGTTCCAGTAATAAGGCAGGGAAAATTCCGTACCGCCCGTTGAGGTACTGCCGAAAGTGGGCGCCAGAAAACCCGAGCGGCGACTGTCGTTCAGGGCAAAGTCCATCCACGGCGTATAGAGTATGGGCACTCCCTTGAAGTCCACCACTGTTTGATGCGAGATACCGATCTGCGTCATGCGATCGATATCCAGACGATTTGTAGTCAACAGCCAATCATCGTTTCCGGCCGGGCAAGTCGTAAAAGTCGTATTGTCAAAAGAGTAGCTCTTTTTCCCGAGGATATGCATGGTTTCTGCCGTGCCGCGCGCATGATTATCGGGAAATTCGAACTGCGGCTGACTCATCTCGCCCAGATCGGTGGCAAGATTCAACTTCAATACAGGCCCTGAGACAATGACACCGGGCTGTTCGAGTCTTACCTCGCCTTCAGCGAGTACATCCTTGCTTACTTGTCCGTAAATCAGGTGTCCGGCGCTGATCACCTGCCCGCTCTGGCGCAATTCGACGTCTCCGCTCGCTTCTATCTGATCGTCCTTCTTGGCTTCCACATGCTGTGCATTGATGAATGCAGCTGCACCGTCGGCCGCGACAGGATGCCGTTTGAAAGTCCGATCCATCTTCAACGGCAATGCCGCGTCCTCGGTATGGCCGGTCAGTGGAAACATTCCAAGTATAAGGATCGCAACGGGGGAAAAACGAAAAGGCATGGTGCGGGGCAAATATATTTAAGGTGCTAAAATCGCACAAAACCATCATTAAGGCAATCAAATGCAGCGTCAAAAACAGCTAATCGACTGGCTTTCCAGCCTGTACCCGGATCAAACCTTCACGATTGCCCCCGCCTCCGCCGATGCCAGCTTCCGCCGCTACTTCCGTGTCACGTTCGCTGACGGAACAACCAGGGTCGCAATGGATGCGCCACCGCAACATGAAGATTGCAGACCGTTCCTGCATGTCGCCGAATTGTTCGAAGAGGCAGGCACGCATGTGCCGCATGTGCATGCACAAGACCTGGCCCAAGGATTCCTGTTGCTATCCGATCTCGGCAACACGACTTATCTGCAAGCACTGACGCAGCAGAACGCAACGGTGCTATACGGTGCGGCGACCGACGCTTTGATCCGTATCCAATTGGCTTCGCGAAAGAACGAACTGCCGCCCTATGACGAGGCGCTGTTGCGCCGCGAGTTGAACCTGTTCCCCGAATGGTACATTGCCAGGCACCTCGGCGTGACGCTGACAGATAAACAGAAGGCCAAGCTGGAAGAGGTGTTCGGACGCATCCTTGCGAATAACCTCGCCCAGCCCTGCGTGTATGTGCACCGTGATTACCACTCGCGCAACCTGATGTGGACGGAAGAAAATAATCCGGGCGTTCTGGATTTCCAGGACGCGGTGTTCGGCCCCATCACCTACGACCTCGCTTCCTTGTTCAAGGATGCTTACATCCGCTGGGAAGAGGAAAGGGTCATGGACTGGCTCATTCTCTACTGGGAAAAGGCGCGCAAAGCCGGATTGCAGGTGCGTGAAGATTTCGGCGAGTTCTACCGCGACTACGAGATGATGGGCGTGCAGCGCCACATCAAGGTACTGGGCATCTTTGCACGGTTGTACCACCGCGACGGCAAGGACGGCTACCTGAAGGACATGCCGCTGGTGATGGATTACCTGCGCCGTGCCTGCGAACGTTACATCGACTTGAAGCCGTTGCTGGTCCTGCTGATGGAGCTGGAGATGCACGCGCAGCAGACCGGGGCTTCGACCTGATGCTTCGTATCCCTCGCTATCGTGCGCGTGTTGTCCGGGCTTCGGCCCCTGCAAACACGGCCTGCCTCTTGCAGGAGGCAGGGCAATCGTGAAAGTCGTGAAACCATGAAGGCGATGATCCTTGCCGCCGGACGAGGCGAGCGCATGCGTCCGCTCACGGACCACACGCCCAAACCTCTGCTGCAGGCAGGAGGCAAGCCGCTCATCGTGTGGCATATCGAGCGGCTGGTCCGCGCAGGCATCACCGACATCGTCATCAATCATGCCCACCTCGGTGCCCAGATCGAGCACGCATTGGGCGACGGCAGCCAGTTCGGGGCGAACATCCATTATTCGGACGAAGGCGTCGCGCTGGAAACGGCGGGCGGCATCGCCTTCGCCTTGCCCTTGCTGGGCAACGAGCCCTTTGTGGTCGTCAACGGAGACATCTATTGCGATTACGATTTTCCCCCGCTTCTTGCGCGCGCCGAACAGATGCAACATAGCGAAGACACTGTGCACCTGGTGCTGGTGGGCAACCCGGAACACAACGCGAAGGGTGATTTCATCCTGCAGGGAAACCGCGTCATCCCTGAATCTCCTGCCGAATCCGGTATCCCGAATCCTGTATCCCGAATCCTGACTTTCAGCGGCATCGGCCTGTATCGCCCCTCCCTGTTTACCCATATGAAGCACGGGGTCAAAGCTCCGCTGGCACCTTTGCTGCGCGAGCAGATCGCGTTGGACAGGGTCAGTGGCGAGCACCATAGCGGTATCTGGGTCGATGTGGGAACGCCGCAACGGCTGGATGAACTCGACAAGCAGCTGCGCGCATCGCAGAATGGTCGCCATGACTGACATCTCTCATTTCCCGGAACGCCGCAAACGCCTGCAAGCCCTGATGCGGCAGGGTATCGCCATCATCCCCACCGCGCCGGAAGTGGCGCGCAATGCGGACACGCATTACGACTATCGCCACGACAGCCACTTTTATTACCTGACCGGCTTTACCGAACCGGAAGCGGTACTGGTTCTGATCGCAGGCGACAAGATGCAGACCCTCCTGTTTTGCCGCGAAAAGAACGCGGAACGCGAGGTCTGGGATGGCTTCCGTTACGGTCCGGATGGGGCGAGTGAGAAATTTGGCTTCGACGCCGCTTATCCCATCGCGCAGCTGGACGAGAAGCTGGTCGAGCTGATGGGCAACCAACCCGTGCTGTATTACCCGGTTGGTGCAGATACAGGCTGGGATGCGCGCATCATCAAACTGCGTGAAGCCGTGAAGGCAAAAGCGCGCAGCGGTATACGGGCGCCAAGCGAAATCCGTGATGTGCGCGAACCGGTCAACGAAATGCGCCTGATCAAGGACGTGCACGAACAGGACATTATGCAGCGTGCCGCGAAGATATCCTGCGGCGCACATCGCCGTGCCATGCGCTTCACCCGTCCGGGCAAACACGAATACGAAGTGGAAGCCGAACTGCTGCATGAATTCTGCTGCCAAGGCGCGCGCCATCCGGCCTACACCAGCATCGTCGCGGGAGGTGCGAATGCCTGCACGCTGCACTACGTGGGTAACAACGCACCCCTCAACGACGGCGACCTGCTGCTTATCGATGCGGGTTGCGAGCTCGACGGCTACGCTTCCGACATCACGCGCACCTTTCCGGTGAACGGCAAGTTCAGCGCCGCCCAGAAAGACGTGTACGAGATCGTGCTCGCCGCACAGGCCGCCGCCATATCCGCCGCCATACCCGGCAAGCTGTGGAACGCACCGCATGAAGCCGCCCTGCGTGTGCTGGCGCAAGGGTTCATCGATCTGAAGCTCTGCCAGGGCTCGGTAGAATCGGTGCTGGAAACCGAAAGCTACAAACAGTTCTACATGCACCGCACCGGGCACTGGCTGGGCATGGACGTGCATGACGTCGGCGAATACAAGATCGGCGAGCAATGGCGACCTTTGCAACCCGGCATGGTGCTCACCGTCGAACCCGGCTGTTATATCCGCCCCGGCGACAGCGTGCCGCGCAACCTGTGGAACATCGGCATCCGCATCGAGGACGATGTGCTCATCACGGCGAACGGCAACGAAGTGATCACTCAGGATGCACCGAAGACCGTCGGCGAGATCGAGGAGGTCATGCGCCATGAATGAGAACAGGTGCGATGTCGCGATCATAGGCGGCGGCCCCGTCGGCGCTGCGCTGGCGATCGCCCTGCAGGGCAACGACCTGAAGGTGATATTGCTCGAAGCGCGCGATTCCGAGATCAACACCACCGACCCGCGTGCACTGGCATTGTCGTACGGCACGCGCCTGTTGCTGCAGCGGCTGGGCGCGTGGGACAGGATACAGAACGTCAGCGGCATCAAGACCATTGAAGTCACACAAAAGAATTCACCCGGCCATACCACCATGCGTGCCGACGAGATGAAGGTGTCGGAGATGGGTTATGTCCTGCCCTACACCGCACTGCATGCCGCTTTGCAGGAAGTCCTGCACAACACGGACATTACCTGCCTCTATGGAGCCACGGTAAGCGATCTGGGCAGCACGAACGAAAACGCCATCATCACCTATCAATACCACGGCCAGCCGCACACACTCACCGCGCGTCTTGCCGTCGTCGCCGAGGGCGGCAAGTTGCTGGAAGCATCGCACCCGCCGCAGGTGCAGGATTACGGTCAAAGCGGCGTCATCGCCCATGTCACCAGCTCACAACCTGCCGTCGGCAAGGCGTACGAGCACTTCACCCCGCAGGGCCCGATGGCGCTGCTGCCGTATCTGGACGGTTACGAGCTGGTCCTGACGGCCTCCCATGACAAGGCACAAGAGATGTTGGCCTGGGACGACGGGGCGTTCCTGCAAAACCTGCAGGAACATTTCGGCGACCGGGCCGGTACCTTCACCAGCGCCGGCAAACGCAGCTGCTACCCCTTGCGGCTGAAACGCGCGCCCGACATCACGTTTCCCCACACGGTGCTCATCGGCAACGCCGCGCAGACCCTGCATCCGGTAGCCGGACAGGGATTCAACATGGGCATCCGCGATGCGTGGGAACTGGCGCAGGCTGTACTCGACAGCGCGCCGGACAGCATCGGTTCGGCAGCGATGTGCGCCGCGTACCGCAAGTCGCGCCGCATCGACCGCAATGCGGGCATCCGCTTCACCGACGGTCTCGTGCGCCTGTTCTCCAATGACTTGCCGCTGTTGGGACAGGTGCGTTCCGCTGCGTTGACGCTGCTGGATTGCCTGCCGCCGGTCAAAAAATTCGTGGCAAAGAGGATGATGTTCGGCGCAAACGGCTAATGAATACAGAGCAGCAAAAATCGCAACTCTCGATTCTGTTTGCAGACATCAGCGGCAGTACCGCGCTTTACGACAAGCTCGGGAATGAACTGGCGCTGCATCTGGTCTCGCGCACGCTGGACGTCCTGAAACATGAAATGGCGAGGCATCAGGGCACCTTGATCAAGACCATAGGCGACGAGATCATGTGCACATTCGCCAATGTCGCCGCCGCGGTGGATGCCGCGCGCGACATGCAAATGGCGATGGAAGAACAGGATCCCGTCAACGGACAGCATATCTATGTGCGCATCGGCGTGCATTCCGGTGACGTTATCCGGGAATCCGGCGATGTATTCGGCGATGCCGTCAATGTCGCCGCGCGCGTCACTGCGATCACCAGAGCCAGGCAGATACTGACTACCCAGACCGTGGTGGATCAGTTGCCGCAGGAATTGCGCAAGAAGGCCCGACCTGTGATGCGCGGAGAACTTCGCGGCAAGGAAAGTACGCTCTCCATATTCCAGATCCTCTGGGAAAAAGACGATACGATGAGCACGCGCATCGGCATGTCGGCATTCCGCAAACCAGCAGAAGCGTTGAGCAGGCATGAATTGCTCTTGCGCCATCGTCTGCAGGTATTGACGCTAAACGAACAGTCAAGGAGTGCGCTATTGGGTCGTGACGAAACCTGCAATCTGGTGATCCAGAACAAGCTGGCATCGCGCCAGCATGCACTCATCGAATACAACTTCGGGAAATTCTTGCTTACCGATCACAGTGCGAACGGCACATACATCCGTTTCAGCGACGGGCAGGTCATCCAGCTCAATCACCAGCAGATCGTGCTGCACGGGGCCGGACAGATCAGTCTAGGCCAGTCATTTTCAGAAACTCCCGGTGAAGTGGTTGAATATATCCTGCAGTAACGGATTGTCTGCCGGGAACAACGTGCCAATGCCGGGTCGCCGAAGAAACAGTGTTTAGCCGCTAGTTATAGCTCTTGTAGCCGCTTCAGAAGTTTTTCGTGTATCCCGCCGAAACCGCCGTTGCTCATCACCAGAATCTGATCGCCCGGCTGTGTTGCCGTCGCGACGGCCTCGATCAACATGCCCAGGTCGTCCTCGACCACGGCCTTGCTTCCGAGCGGAGCGAGCGAAGCGGCGGCGTCCCAGCCGAGGTTCGCGCCGTAGCAGAACACCAGGTCGGCATCCTTCAGGCTGCCGGGCAAGGCATCCTTCATCACCCCCAGCTTCATGGTGTTGGAGCGCGGTTCCAGCACGGCAAGGATGCGAGTCTTGCCGACCTTGCGGCGCAGTCCGGCCACGGTGGTGTCGATGGCGGTGGGGTGATGCGCGAAGTCGTCGTACACGGTGATACCGTTTACCGTGCCGCGCACTTCCATGCGGCGCTTGACGTTCTTGAATTCCGCCAGCGCGGCCAGGCCTTGCGCGACAGGCACGCCCGCGTGGCGGGCGGCGGCCAGCGCAGCCAGCGCGTTCATGCGGTTGTGCTCGCCCATCAGGTCCCACTTCAATATGCCCTGCACCTTGCCGTTGAAACTCACTATATTGTCTTCGTCAATCTGCCAACCTTGCGCCGATACTCCCTCTCCCCCCGGGAGAGGGTTGGGGTGAGGGAGAGTCCCGAACTTCTCCACCGGCGTCCAGCAGCCGCGCTGGATTACGCGCGCCAGAGATTCCTCGCGTCCGTTGCTTACCACCAGCCCGTTGCCCGGCACGGTGCGCACCAGATGGTGGAACTGCATCTCGATGCTAGTCAGATCGGGGAAGATGTCGGCATGGTCGAATTCAAGATTGTTCAGGATCACGGTGCGCGGATGGTAGTGCACAAACTTGGAACGCTTGTCGAAGAAGGCGGTGTCGTATTCGTCCGCTTCGATGACGAAGAAACCTCCATGGCCCCCTCTCCCACCGGGAGAGGCTTGGCCTGTCCTGAGCTTGTCGAAGGAGGGTGAGGGTAAGCGCGCAGAGATACCGAAGTTCTGCGGCACGCCGCCGATCAGGAAGCCGGGGTTCAGCCCTGCATGTTCCAGTATCCAGGCCAGCATCGAGGTGGTGGTGGTCTTGCCGTGCGTGCCCGCCACGCCCAGCACCCACTTGTCGCGCAGCAAGGTATCGGCCAGCCACTGCGGGCCGGAGGCATACGGCAGGTTGCGGTTGAGGATCTCTTCCATCAGCGGGTTGCCGCGCGATACCACGTTACCGATGACGAACACGTCCGGCTTCAGCTCCAGCTGCTCCACGCCCCAGCCCTCGATGAGTTCGATGCCCTGCGCCATCAGTTGCGTACTCATCGGCGGATAGACGTTGGCATCGCAGCCGGTGACGCGATAGCCGGATTGTTTGGCGATGGCGGCGATGCCGCCCATGAAGGTGCCGCAGATGCCGAGGATATGGATGTGTTTCGTTTTGCTCATCATCAATTCCAATTTCGTCATTCCGGCGAAGGCCGGAATCCAGTAATCAAATAGACTCCGCGAAGCGGAACAAGACCCAGCAGGCCATTTATTAACTGCGCTGGCAAGTAGTTATTCCAATGACGGTTTATGTCCTGAAAATAAAATACACCGCGCCCATCAGGCACAGTCCCGCGTACAGGTAGTCCATCTTCAGCGGCTGGTTCATGTACAGCACCGCGAACGGCACGAAGATGGTCAGCGTGATGACCTCCTGCATGATCTTCAGCTGCCCGAGGGTGAGCTGGGTGTAGCCGATACGGTTGGCGGGAACCTGGATCAGGTACTCGAAAAGCGCGATGCCCCAACTTGCCAACGCCGCCACATACCAGGGCGAGTGGGCGAAGTTCTTCAAATGCCCATACCAGGCGAACGTCATGAACAGGTTGGACACCGCGAGCATCAGTGCTGTGACCAGCAGTGGGTTGGAGATGAGGTTCATCGTTAATCTCTTGGAAATTTCTGTTTGCCGGCTTTGGCCATGCGCAGGAAATTCGCCAACTCTTCAACCCAGCGCAGGCGCTGCTCCGGTGTGAGCGCCTTGAATGCGCGCAATCGTTCGTCGCTCACATGGTAGGTGCGGTCGCCGGGATTGAAAGGCGGTTTCATGCGGATCTGATCCTTTGCAGATGCTCAATGTCGGACACGTCTATCGGGCGTCCGGCGGCGTCCTTCAGCGCGATCAGATCATCAATGGAAACGACTTTGATCGCCGTTCCGGCAACGTCGAATTTCACCGCGCGAGCTTGCATCCCCGAAAAATCGACAGGCGGAAACAACAACACGTCGATCGTTACGCCTGCCAGCTCAGGCGTGCGCAATGCGAATGCTTCAAAACGACGATGCGCATGCCAATCGCGCAGCAATTCGATGTTGCCCAACGACTCCAGTGGAACCGGAAGCACGGGCGCCAGTTTCAATTCCTTCGCCGTCTCGATCAGCGCCGCCAGGTTGGCCGGGTTCATCGCCACCGTGATGTCCACATCCATGGTGGCACGTTCAACGCCGTGCAACGAAACCGCCAGCCCGCCTATAAGCAGGTAATCTACTTTATGGCGATCCAGCGCGGCGAAGAGTTCGACGTAGAACATGGTGGCAGTCTAACAGTGAGGCTCAGTTGACTCCAAGCAACTCGACATCGAACACAAGCGTCGCATTCGGCGGGATCACGCCGCCCGCCCCGCGGGCGCCGTAGCCAAGGTTCGCGGGAATGATCAGCGTGCGCTGTCCGCCCACCTTCATGCCTTCCACGCCCTGATCCCAGCCCTTGATGACACGGCCCGCGCCGAGCGGGAAGTCGAACGGGTCATTGCGGTCGCGCGAGCTGTCGAACTTCTTGCCTTTGTGCCCGGGCGCCACTTCGTCGTACAGCCAGCCGGTGTAATGCACGGTCACATTGTGACCCGCGGTCGCTTCCGCACCTTTGCCCAACTTGACGTCGGTTTTGACGAGTTCGGTCACTTTGTTAGTCTCTGCAGTTGGTGAGGCCTGCTCGGAGCAGGCGCTGGTTGAAATAGTGCCGATTGCCAACAAAAGGGCCAGCGGCAAAAAGTTGATGAGTTTCATTTGATGCCTCCTCCGGAATTTGCAGGGCCGGCACAATGCGCTCGACCCTGGTTGACGCTAGTTTTGTAGGGTGGGCACGTTTTTCGTGCCCACGCGGAAACACTCTACCCGTACAGCGTGGGCAGAGCGCACGGGTAACGGCATAGCCGTTGGGACCCGTCGGCCTCCCCCTTGCGGGGGCAAAGAAAGAACGTGCCCACCCTACCTGAATTAATTTACTTCAAGCAGTTCCACTTCAAACACCAGCGTCGCATTTGGCGGGATCGCGCCGCCCGCGCCGCGCTTGCCGTAGCCCATCTCCGGCGGGATGACCAGCGTGCGCTGACCGCCCACCTTCATGCCTTGGACACCCTCGTCCCAGCCCGTGATGACATGGCCCTGGCCCAACGGGAAGTCGAACGGCTCGTCGCGGTCGCGCGAGCTGTCGAACTTGCTACCTTTGTTCTCCGGCGCATTCTTGTCGAACAGCCAGCCGGTGTAATGCACGGTTACGGTCTGTCCGGCTTTGGCTTCTTTGCCTTCGCCGACCTTGGTGTCGATCATGTCGGTCTTGATCACCTTGAGCAGCTTCACATCGAACACCAGCGTCGTATTCGGCGGGATCACGCCGCCCGCGCCGCGCGGTCCGTAGCCCATCTCCGGCGGGATCACCAGCGTGCGCTCGCCGCCCTCTTTCATGCCCTGCACGCCCTGGTCCCAGCCCTTGATCACGCGCCCGCCGCCGAGCGGGAAGTCGAACGGTTCATTGCGGTCGAGCGAACTGTCGAATTTCTTGCCCTTGTTGTCGGGGGCGCTCTCGTCGAAGAGCCAGCCGGTGTAATGCACGATAACGGTCTGTCCGGTTTGCGCTTCAGAGCCTTCGCCCAGTTTGGTGTCGGTTTTGATGAGGGTGGTCATTGTGCTAACTTCCTTTCTTCCTGTTTTGTATTGGTGTGGTTTCAGCTGAAGCAATACGTCTAGCTTCCATAACTTGATCGTGTATTTCCTCGGGCAATGTCACGTGTAAAAATTCGATTTCGGGTGGGAAACGACCTGACAGCTTTTCCTTTTCAAAATGATCCAACATAGACCGTTCAGAAAACACCATAAATAGTCGCCTAGCGCCCTTTACATTGAGAAGATACAAGGCATCGGCTTTTAATTTCTGGAACTTGGCAATTGCTGATTTTCCGCTGGCGGTATGGGCTGCGCTTGTTGAAATCAGCCCAACAATCGTCCCGTCAAAACTGACAGCATCAAAAGCAAATTCTCCACCCCACTTAACTTTCAGCTTTTTACTTTCAAAAGCAAGTCCATCAAAGTTTTGGGGGAGGAAGTGGGAAACAACCCATCTCTCGGCATCCAGCTGAGCTGACGTATTTGCCATATTCTTAGTAGCTCAGCACCGGCGCCAACCACCGCTCCGCCTCTTCCACCGTCCAGCCCTTGCGGTCGGCATAATCCGCCACTTGATCCTTATCGATCTTGCCGGTGGCAAAGTATTGCGCCTGCGGATGCGAGAAATAGAAGCCGCTCACGGCTGCGGTGGGCAGCATCGCGAAGCTCTCGGTGACGGTGATGCCAGCGTTCTGGGGCGCCTGCAGCAGATCGAAGAGTGGTCCCTTTTCGGTGTGCTCGGGGCAGGCAGGATAGCCGGGCGCAGGACGGATGCCGCGGTATTTCTCGGCGATGATGTCTTCGTTGCCCAGTTGTTCGTCCGCGGCATAGCCCCAGAATTCGCGGCGCACACGCAAGTGCAGGTGCTCTGCGAACGCCTCTGCAAGGCGATCTGCGAGGGATTTCAGCATGATCGCATTATAGTCGTCGTTCTGCTTCTCGAACTCGGCCACGCGCGCATCGATGCCGATGCCGGTGGTGACGGCGAAGGCGCCGATGTAATCCTTGACCTTGCTTTCCTTCGGCGCGATGTAATCGGCCAGGCAGTAGTTCGGGATGTCGTCCGGTTTCTTCGTCTGCTGGCGCAGGTTGTGCCAGGTCATCGCGATCTTCTTGCGCTTGTCGTCGGCGTAGATCTCGATGTCGTCGCCGTTTACCGAGTTGGCCGGGAACAGGCCGAACACCGCGTTCGCAGTCAGCCACTTCTCGTTGACGATCTTCTTCAGCATCGCCTGCGCATCGGCGAACAGCTTGCGCGCTTCCTCGCCCACCACTTCGTCCTGCAGGATCTTCGGATAGCGTCCCGCCAGTTCCCACGCCTGGAAGAACGGCGTCCAGTCGATGAAATCGACGAGGATGTCGAGCGGATAGCTTTCCAGTTTTTTCACGCCAAGCAATTTGGGCTTGGGCGGCGTGTACTTCTTCCAGTCCGTCTTCACGCCATGCGCGCGTGCCTCGGCCAGCGTGACGTAGCTGGCCTTGCCCTTCTTGCCTTCGTGCTGTGCGCGCACGGCCACGTAGTCGGCCTTGATCTCCGCCACATAGTCGTCGCGCAGGGTCGTGGAGAGCAGGTTGCTGCACACGCCTACTGCGCGCGAGGCATCGTTGACGTAGACGGTGGCGCCGCTCGGGTAGTTGGGTTCGATCTTCACCGCAGTGTGCACGCGTGAAGTGGTTGCACCACCGATGAGCAGCGGTATCTTGAAGCCCTGGCGCTCCATTTCCTTCGCCACGTGGGCCATTTCTTCCAGCGAAGGCGTGATGAGTCCCGAAAGACCGATCACGTCGGCATTGTGCTCGCGTGCGGTATCGAGGATCTGCTGGCACGGCACCATCACGCCCATGTTCACCACCTCGAAGTTGTTGCACTGCAACACCACGGTGACGATGTTCTTGCCGATATCGTGTACATCGCCCTTCACGGTCGCCATCACGATCTTGCCCTTGGTGCTGGTGTCGCCGGAGCGCAATTTTTCGGCTTCGATGTAGGGTATCAGGTGTGCCACGGCCTGCTTCATCACGCGTGCCGATTTCACCACTTGCGGCAGGAACATCTTGCCCGCGCCGAATAGGTCGCCAACCACGTTCATGCCGGTCATCAGCGGGCCTTCGATCACTTCCACCGGGAACTTGGCCTGCAGCCGCGCTTCTTCGGTGTCTTCGACTATAAATGTAGTGATGCCGCGCACCAGCGCATGGGTCAGGCGCTCCTGCACCGTGCCTTTGCGCCATTCCAGATCTTCGACTTGTTCCTTGCCGCCGCCCTTGACCGAATCCGCCATCTTGACCAGCTTCTCGCCCGCTTCGGGATTGCGGTTGAGCACCACGTCTTCCACCGCATCGCGCAGGTCCTTGGGAATCTCTTCGTACACGCCGAGCTGTCCGGCGTTGACAATGCCCATGCCCATGCCCGCCTTGATCGCGTGATACAGGAAAACGGTGTGGATGGCCTCGCGCACCGGTTCGTTGCCGCGGAAGCTGAACGACACGTTGGATACACCGCCGGAGATCTTGGCGTAGGGCAGGTTCTTTCTGATCCAGGCTGTCGCCTCGATGAAATCCACCGCGTAGTTGTTGTGCTCCTCGATGCCGGTCGCGATCGCGAAGATGTTCGGGTCGAAGATGATGTCTTCGGGCGGGAAACCGACCTTGTTCACCAGGATGTCGTAGCTCCGTTTGCAGATCTCGGTTTTGCGTTTATAGGTGTCGGCCTGGCCCTGCTCGTCGAACGCCATCACGACGGCGGCGGCGCCATAGCGGCGCACCAGCGTTGCGTGCTTGATGAAATTCTCCTCGCCTTCCTTGAGCGAGATGGAATTGACGATGGACTTGCCCTGCACGCACTTCAGTCCCGCCTCGATGATGCTCCACTTGGAGGAGTCGATCATCAGCGGCACCTTTGAGATGTCGGGCTCGGACGCGATCAGGTTGAGGAATTTCACCATCGCGGCTTCGCCATCCAGCATCGCTTCGTCCACGTTGACGTCGATTACTTGCGCGCCGGTTTCGACCTGCTGCTTGGCGACTTCCAGCGCCTCGTCATATTTGCCTTCGAGGATCAGGCGCTTGAACTTGGCCGAACCGGTGACGTTGGCGCGCTCGCCGACGTTGACGAACAGCGAATCGTCGCCGATGTTGAACGGCTCCAGTCCCGAGAGGCGGCACTTCTTCTCGATGTCCGGCAACTTGCGCGGCGGCACATCTTTCAATGCTTCGGCAATGGCCTTGATGTGCGCTGGCGAAGTGCCGCAGCAACCGCCGGCGATGTTGAGGAAACCGCTGGTAGCGAATTCCTTCACCAGTCTGGCAGTCGTCTCCGGCGCTTCGTCGTAGCCGGTCTCTGACAAGGGATTGGGCAGGCCCGCGTTGGGGTGTGCGCTCACGTAGCAACTCGCCACGCGCGACATCTCTTCCACATAGGGCCGCATCAGTTCCGCGCCCAGCGCGCAGTTGAGGCCGATGGAAAGCGGCTTCGCATGCAGCAGGGAATTGCAGAAGGCCTCGGTGGTCTGGCCGGACAGCGTGCGTCCGGAGGCATCGGTGATCGTGCCGGAGATCATGATCGGCACGATCATATTGTGTTGCTCGAAATGGCGTTCGATGGCGAACAGCGCGGCCTTGGCGTTGAGCGTGTCGAAGATGGTCTCGACCATCAGGATATCCGCGCCGCCGTCGAGCAGCCCGCGTATCGCTTCGGCATAACTTTCCACCAGTTCGTCGAAAGTGACGTTGCGCGCACCGGGATCGTTCACGTCAGGCGAGATCGACGCAGTGCGCCCGGTTGGGCCGAGCACGCCGGCGACGAAGCGCGGCTTTTCCGGTGTGGAAAATTCATCGCACAACCCGCGCGCCAGTCTGGCTCCGGCCACGTTCAACTCGTACACCAGGTGCTGCAACTCGTAGTCCGCCATCGAAATCGAGGTGGAGTTGAAAGTGCAGGTTTCCAGAATGTCCGCGCCTGCTTCCAGGTACTCGCGATGGATGCCGCCGATGATGTGCGGCTGGGTCAGCAGCAGCAGGTCGTTGCAGCCCTTCAGATCCACATGGTGGTCTGCGAACGTTGCGCGTTTACCCTTGTAGTCGCCGAACAGTTTCGTCCCGCGATAGTGGGCCTCGGTCAGCTTGTAGCGCTGGATCATGGTACCCATCGCTCCATCCAGGATCAGGATGTGCTGTTGCAGGAGCTTTTCGATAGGGTGCGGTGCGTGGCTCATGGTGCGTAAGTCGATAAAAGGACGCGGATTTTAGCATGCCGCAGAAAGTGGCTTGATGCGGCCCGAGATAATCAATACCATTGAAAAGGTTATTACCCCACCTTTCGGCAGTCATTCCCGGATGGAATGCGCGGCAGGTACTCATGTTTAGGAGAGTCAATGGCTAAATTGCTATGGTCGGAACAGTTCAATGTCGGTATCGAGGTTATCGATCAGCAACACCGCAAGATCCTCGAATATATCAATCAACTGGATGACATACACTCAGGCACTCACTCGAACAGGGAGATCGGCAGGTTGATCGACGCACTGATCGATCACACGATCTACCATTTCGATTTTGAAGAGAAAATACAGGAAAAGGTGGGATATCCATATCTCAAGGCCCACCGGAGATTGCATGTCCAGTTTGCCAAGCGCTTGACGAACTTTCAGACCCGATTCGCCGAGGGCGAGGAAATTTCCGGGGAATTGGAAAGTTTCTTGACCAATTGGCTGCTGGACCACCTCAAGTATGACGATACCGACTATGTCGAGCTGGCAAAAGAGCATCTGCAGGCGCATCCTGATTTTCAGAAAGAAAACAAGGGAATATTTGCGCGCCTGTTCGGATGAGGAACGGCGGACTAAAAACTCATGCGCCGATATTGCACTGCTTCGGCGATATGTACAGCCAGTATGTTTTCGCTGCCGGCCAGGTCGGCGATAGTGCGTGCCACCTTGAGTATCCGGTGATAAGCGCGGGCTGAAAGATCCAGACGGGTAATGGCTTGGCGCAGCAGCACTTCGCCCTTCGTATCGGGCGCGCACCATGTGTCGATTTCAGTGACGGAGAGCAGCGCGTTGGGTTTGCCTTGGCGCACAAGTTGCCGCTGCCGCGCGTCTTCTGCCCTGGCCTGTATCGGTGCACTGAGTTCGCCATCGGCCTGTTTGAGCAAATCCTCCTGCGGCACGGCGGGAACTTCGATCTGGATGTCGATGCGATCCAGCAGCGGACCGGATATCTTGCCGCGATAGCGCGAGACCTGGTCCGGTGTGCAACGGCACTTGCCGTTGTAGTGCCCGAGATAACCGCAGGGACACGGGTTCATCGCGGCAACCAGCTGGAACTGCGCACGAAAATCGGCCCGGCGTGCCGCTCGCGAGATGGTGATGCGCCCACTCTCGAGCGGTTCGCGCAGCACTTCCAGCACGCCGCGATCGAATTCAGGCAGTTCATCCAGAAACAATACTCCATGCATGGCGACCGAGATTTCGCCGGGACGCGGGTTGCTGCCACCGCCGACCATTGCCACGGCCGAGGCCGTGTGGTGGGGCGACCGGTAAGGCCTGCGTTTCCAGTTTTCCACTTCGAACATACCGCCCAGGGATTGCATGGCGGCACTTTCCAATGCCTCTTGTTGCGTCATTTGCGGCAGCAGGCCGGGGAAGCGCGCGGCAAGCATGCTCTTGCCGGTACCGGGCGGGCCCGACATCAGTACGCTGTGCCCTCCTGCCGCGGCGATCTCGAGTGCGCGCTTGCATTGAGCCTGGCCTTTTACGTCGCGCATGTCGGGGTAGTGCGGTACGGCGGTTTGCGTATCCGGTACGTGGCGCGCAAGTGCATCGCGTCCGGCAAGATGGGCTGCCACTTGCAGCAGGGATTGCGCGGGATAGACAACGGCATCTTCCACCAGCGCGGCTTCAGCGGCGTTGACAGCGGGCAGGATGAAGGCGCGGCCGCAGTTCGCTGCGCGGTAAGTCATTGCCAAGGCCCCGCGTATGGCGCGCAACTCACCGGTCAGTGCCAGTTCGCCCGCATACTCATATTCGGCGAGCTTGTCGGAAGGGATCTGGCCGGACGCCGCCAGAATGCCCAGCGCGATAGGCAGATCGAAGCGACCGCTCTCTTTTGGCAGGTCGGCTGGGGCAAGGTTGACGGTGATGCGCCGGGCCGGAAACTCGAACTGGCAATTCTGCAATGCCGCGCGGACACGGTCCTTGCTCTCTTTTACCTCGGTCTCGGGCAGGCCGACGATCGTGAAATTGGGCAATCCGTTGGCAAGGTGCACCTCAACGGTAACCAGCGCGGCGTCCATTCCCGCCAGGCCGCGACTGTATAGAACAGCCAGCCCCATGTGCTAGCGCTGTGCTTCCAGCGCGGCGATGCGTGTTTCGAGCCTCTCCAGACGTTGTGCCAGCACCTCATATTCCTCGCGCGTGACCAGATCGAGCTTGGCGAATCCCTGGGCCAGCAAAGCCCGCGCATTCTTCTCGAAATCCTTGGCGGGACTATTGGCAACGGCCTCGCTCAGCTTGGAAGACATTTCCTCAAAAAACTTTGGGTTCAACATAACGATTAACCATGAATTGAATAGGGCCCTAGTGTAGCAAATAGTTGACGCACCGCCCGGGTGCACCGCACTGTTTTCGTGCATAGACTTGGTGCGCCGTGCTTTCAAAAATAATTACGATCCTGTCATAAACCAAGTATCGACGCGGATTTTCGTGATTGGCACAGTTTCTGCTGAGAGGTATGCGTGGATACTTTCATCCCACTTAATTCAATAACGAAAGGAAACACCATGCTTAAGAATAAACTACTTCTCGTTGCCCTGGCCTCTTCCTTCGCGTTGCCCGCACTGGCTGACGACGCTGCACCTGCTTCACCATTTTCTACCAATGTCAGCCTGACCACTAACTACCTGTATCGCGGTATCTCGCAAACCGGTGGCAAGCCGGCCGTTCAGGGTGGTTTCGACTATGCCAATGCCAATGGACTGTATATTGGCACTTGGGGTTCCAGCATCAGCTGGCTGGGCGATGCGGGCGGCACTGCTGGCACAACCGGCACCGGGCCGGCAGTTGCCAACGCAGGCCTGGAATTGGACACCTACGGTGGCTACAGGGGAACAGTGAGCGCCGTTTCTTATGATGTCGGTTTCCTGCGCTACAACTACCCCGGTACATATGCTCCCGGAGTGACCAAGGCAGATACCAATGAGGTTTATGGCGCTTTGACCTACTCTATCGTGACAGCCAAATTGTCGTATGCATTGGGTGACCTGTTCGGCGTTTCCAACGCCAAGGGTTCCACTTACCTCGACCTGAGTGCGAACTATCCGATCGCTGACACTGGCTACACCCTCGGTGCGCATTGGGGCAAGCAAACTTACAAGGGCAGCACGACTGATACCTTGGTGGCCGCAAACCTTGATCCGACTTATTCCGACTACAGGGTGAGCGTCAGCAAAGATCTGGGTACAGGTTACTCGGCGAGCCTGACCTACAGCAAGACCAATGCAACATCGGGCGGGTTCTACACCAATGTGCAAGGCCAAGACTTGGGCAAGGGTGTGGCAGTGTTGGCTCTTAGCCGCACGTTCTAATCAAGTAGCTAGCCAGGCAAGCGGGGCGACAACGCTCCGCTCAACTCAAGGAGAAGTGAATATGAAAATCGTCACTGCAATCATCAAGCCGTTCAAGCTCGACGAAGTGCGTGAAGCACTGTCCGCCATCGGCGTGCAGGGCATCACTGTCACTGAAGTCAAAGGCTTCGGGCGGCAAAAGGGGCACACCGAGCTGTATCGCGGTGCGGAATATGTAGTCGATTTCCTGCCCAAGATCAAACTGGAAGCGGCCATCAAGGCCGACCAACTGGACAGCGTCATCGAAGCCATCGAGAAATCTGCACAGACCGGCAAGATCGGCGACGGCAAGATCTTCGTTCAAGACCTCGAACAAGTTATCCGCATCCGTACCGGCGAGACCGGTCCGGAAGCACTATAAGGAGCGATGAGATGAAAAAACTATTTGCGCTTTTCGCCCTGCTGGCCATGTTGTGCGGCCTGACAGGCGCGGCCTATGCCGATGAGGCTGCCCCAGCATCCGCTGCGGCAACTGCAGCAGCCCCGGCCGCAGCACCTGCAGCCGATGCAGCTGCCCCCGCTCCCAAATGCGGCGACAAGGGTTTTGACTGCAACAAGGGCGACGTCGCCTGGATGATGACCTCCACGGCGTTCGTGCTCCTGATGACCGTACCCGGACTGGCATTGTTCTATTCAGGTATGGTGCGCAGGAAGAATGCACTGTCCACCGTCATGCAAAGCTTCGCGATCTTCTGCGTGATTGCGGTACTTTGGGTAGTCTACGGTTACAGCGGTGCATTTACTGCCGGCCATGAAGGCAGCTCGCTGGCTCCGTTCATCGGTTCGCTCGACAAGTTCTTCATGTCCGGCGACGATCCGACCACGGCTGTGGCAGCTACGTTCAGCAAAGGCCAGTACATTCCGGACTTCGTCTACGCCATGTTCCAGCTGACTTTTGCGGCAATCACGGTTGCACTGATCTGCGGCGGTTTTGCAGAACGCTTCAAGTTCTCGTCGATGATGATATTCAGCGTGCTGTGGTTCACCTTCTCCTACCTGCCGATCGCTCACATGGTGTGGTACTGGGATGGTCCTGATGCATACACCAGTGCCAAGGCTGGCGACATCGCCAATAGCCACGCCGGCTTCCTGTTCCAGAAGGGTGCAATCGACTTTGCGGGCGGTACCGTGGTGCACATCAACGCCGGTATTGCAGCGCTGATCGCGGCTCTGATGCTCGGACCGCGCAAAGGCTACGGCAAGGTTCCAATGGCACCTCACAGCTTGATGATGACCGCAATCGGTACCGGTCTGCTGTGGATGGGTTGGTTTGGTTTCAATGCGGGTTCCGCACTGGAAGCCACCGGTGCAGCCGGTCTGGCTTTCTTCAACACGCTGTTTGGAACCGCAGTTGCAGGTGTTACCTGGACGGCCGTTGAGTGGATCGTCAAGGGCAAACCAAGCTTGCTGGGCATCTGTTCCGGTATCGTTGCCGGTCTGGTAGCGATCACACCTGCTGCGGGTTTTGTCGGTGTGGGCGGTGCGATGATTATCTGTGTGGCAGCAGCAGTAATCTGCTTCTTCGCGGTAACGGTACTCAAGGCGAAATTGAAGTATGACGATGCGCTGGATGCATTCGGCGTGCACTGCGTCGGCGGTATCATCGGCGCCCTCGGTACCGGCATATTCGTCAATCCAGCGCTCGGCGGTACTGGCGTTTGGGACTATGTAGCCAACAAGGTCGGCGATTTCGACGCTTCGGCACAGTTTGTTTCGCAACTGTGGGCCGTCGGTACCTCTCTGGCCTGGTCCGCTTTCGTTGCCTTCGTGATCCTGCTGATCCTGAAGCACACGATCGGTATCCGCGCGAGCGACGAGGCTCAGGAAGAAGGTCTGGATCTGGCCGATCACGGCGAGAATTCCTACAACCTCTAAGCTTTCCTGGCAGTAGAACGAAAAGGGCATCTTCGGATGCCCTTTTTTTGTCCTCGCACATCCCGGATCTGTACTTCCAGAGGCGCCTGCTCGGAGATGGACCCGGCCGGGCACAGATCTCGCGCACTGCCTGAGTGCAGCGCAATGACGATCGCGCATGAAGCCGGTGCGGGATCAGCCCGAATGTATTGCGAAATATCCGTCTGACCCAGTATCGGCAGCACTTTATGCGCTGGCACAGTATCTGCTAAACAATTGCTGAGGCAGGAGCACTTTCATTTCATTTGAACCAGCACTGGAAATAGTATGAAGATCGTCACCGCAATCATCAAGCCATTCAAGCTCGATGCAGTACGCGAAGCATTGTCCGTCATCGACGTGCAAGGTATCACCGTCACCGAGATCAAGGGACATGGCCGGCAAAAGGGGCATACCGAGCTGCACCGGGGCGCGGAATATATTCTGGACTTCGTGCCCAAGATCAAGCTCGAAGTGGCAGTCCACGATGACCAGCAGGAAAGCGTGACAGAAGCCATCAGGAAAGCGGCCAGGACGGGCAAGCTCGGTGACGGAAAGATATTCGTCCCCCAGCTCGAACAAGTTGTCCGCATCCGTACCGGAGAGACCGGTCCGGAAGCCTTGTAAAGCAAGATCACAAAGCCGGCCGATTACACGGTCAGACAGTGTCGGAACCCGAAGCAACTCGCCCGATTTAAAAATCTGTAGCGAGAAAATTCAGAAATAAATAGCGAGGAAAACAATGCACGGAAATATGGAAATCGTATTTTCACTGGCTGGGCGGTTGCACGTCCTGTTACGGCGCGAAATAAATCGCATCGTCGATGTGGAATGGTTTTGCTCGAATGCAGTTTATGCCGGCGAGGTCATCAGGCTGGCGCGTAATGCGCATTCAAATGAAATGGACATACTGGCTGCCCGCATCGAAGAGGTACATCCACTTCTGCTGCGTATTGAACGGCAAGCTGAAACCGCGTCGGCTGAACCGGAAGCAAAGTACGTGAAGACATTGCGCTAGTCATCGGGATGGTCCGGCGATCAGGAACGTATCGAACGCTTCCGTGGAAAGGGGTTTGCTGAAAAAATAGCCCTGCAGCTCGTCGCACCCGATGCCATGCAGGAATGCTTGCTGGTAAGCCGTTTCCACACCTTCGGCGATGACCTTCATGCCCAGGCTATGCCCGAGCGCGACAATCGCCTTAAGGATGGCGATGTTGCTGGGCTCCGCCTCCAGGCGACTCACGAATACCTGGTCGATCTTGAGCCGGTCGACCGGAAAATCCTTTAGATAGGCCATGCTGGAGTAGCCGGTACCGAAGTCATCGATAGCCAGTTTTACGCCAAGTGCCTTCAGTTCATGTAGCGTTTTGATAAAGCTGCCCGTGTCATGCACCAGACTGCTTTCGGTGATTTCCAGTTCAAGGCACGCAGGATTAAGGCCGCTGTCTTTCAGTATGGATCGCACTACACCGACCAGGCCGGCATGACGGAATTGGCGCGGCGATACGTTAACGGCGATCGGCAGTTCCCGACCCAAACGCGCGTTCAGCTCGACGGCCCGGTTGCAGGCTGTCCGCAAGACCCACTGCCCGATGTCTTCGATAAGCCCGGTTTCTTCCGCAACCGGAATGAAACTCGCCGGAGAGATCATGCTTTCGCCGACGGGTTGCCAACGTATCAGCGCTTCAGCACCGCAGATGTCACCGCTGGCAAAAGACAACTTGGGCTGATAATGCAGAAGAAACTCATTGTTATCCAGCGCCTGGCGCAAACGATATTCCATGTCCAGACGTTCCATCAGCCGTCGATTGAGCTCGTCTGTATAGAACTGGAAGGTATTCCGGCCGGATTGCTTTGATTTATACATGGCCGAATCGGCATATTTGAGCAGTGTCGTGGTATCCAGCGCATCGTCTGGATAGATGCTGATGCCGATGCTGCAGGAAACGACAAATTCACGGCCTTCGATCAGACATGGGTCGGCAACCGACGACAGAACCCGCTGCATGCTCTCCGAGACGTCCTCGATCTTGTGCAGTCCGGTCAGCAACAGCACAAACTCATCGCCACCCAGTCGAACCACCGTATCGGAATCGCGCACGCAGACGGAGAGACGCGTCGCCATGATCTTGAGCAACTCGTCCCCGGCGTGATGCCCCATGCTGTCGTTGATCAGTTTGAATTGGTCCAGATCGATGAATGCGACGGCAACTTTGCTTGAATAACGTTCCGCCATGCCGATATATTGCTGCAGGCGATCCGCGAGCAGGGTGCGGTTCGGCAGCCCGGTCAGGGCATCATGGGTTGCCTGGTATTCGATCTGTTGTTCATAGCTCTTGCGATCGGTGATGTCCTCGACCGTGCCCTCGTAGAATATCAGCTTGCCATCCCGATCTCTTACCTCGCGCGCATTCTCGGAGATCCAGATGACATCGCCGTTCTTGCGGTGGACCAGAGCTTCAAAATTCTTGACCTGGCCGTGAGCTGTCATCAGCCTGATAAATTCGTCGCGCTTGAAGGGATCCACGTACAACTGCTTCTTGATATCGGTGATGCCGAGAACCAGGTCGACAGCCGAGTCGTAACCGTAGATCCTGGCCAGGGCGGGATTGAAATTGAGGTAGTGTCCGTCCGGCGAAGTCTGGTAAATACCCTCAAGCGCATTTTCAAAGATGGAGCGATAGCGTTCTTCGGCTTCCCGCGCAGCCATTTCGCTTTCGCGGCGCTGCGTGATGTCCTGCATGAAGCCTTCTATTGCCTCGACTTTACCCGCATCGTTATAAAGAGGGCAACCGCGTTCCAGCACCCATTTGATTCCGCCGTCGACATGAATGATGCGATACTCGACGGAGAAATGCCGACCTGAAGAAATGGCATCCTCTATCACTTTACGCACTCGATCCCGGTCTTCAGGAAATGTGATCGCCTTGAAACAGATGTCCTGGTTCGACACTAATGATTGTGCATCGTAACCGGTCAGCTGCTTGCAACCATCCCCGACAAATACCATCGTCCACAGGTCATCATAAAGGCAGCAATACACCATGCCATCCAGATTGTTGAGAAGGGCCTTGAGCATGCGCTCGCTGTTTTCGAGCTTGGCCTGCAGGCTGGGATTGATATACATATGTGCCGGCGGTTTCGCGAAAATATCCAATCCAATGGCGGATTTGGCCGGCATCGACAAAAGAGCGGGCTTCAAACGCCGGGACGCACTTGCAACTGCGTTACCTGGAACTGACTCGAAAGATGCTGAAGCCTCAGCGAAGTCTGTCTTGCCCTGGCAACGCTGAAATTCAGCTGGTCCAGCGCGCCGCGCATCGACTCCGTGACTTTGGCGACGCCCTGCACATCGTTGCCATAACGATGCGAGCTGTCGGCAATACTCTGGATCAGACTGAACATGCGTTCCACGATTTCAGTCATGCCGGTGTTATCGGAAGCAGCCGCTTCCGCCAGGCGCAATCCCTCTTCCATCCCGATGGAACCATTTTCCATGATGTGCACGGCGTCGCGAGCCTGGCCCTGCACGGTGCCGATCATTTGGCCTATCTCCTTGGTCGCGGCCGTGGTGCGTTCAGCCAGCTTGCGCACCTCGTCGGCAACGACGGAAAATCCGCGCCCCGCTTCCCCCGCACGGGCGGCTTCGATCGCCGCATTCAGCGCCAGCAGGTTGGTTTGATCGGCGATGGCATTGATCACCATGACGATCTTTCCGATCTCCTCGGTACTGCTGCTGAGGCGCTTGATGGTTTGCGAAGACTGCTCGATAGAGGTGCGTATGCCTTGTGTCCGCTGCTGTACCAGCTTGAATTGCTGTTGGGCATTATTCACGGCAAGTTGCATGGCCACACGTATCTCGGCGGTGGTTTGCATCGCCGTATCGATATCTCCCATTTGCCGCTGCAACGACATCAGGATCTCCTGTATCGCTGCCAGTACCTGGTGGGCGGCCACGGTGGCTTCCTGATTGCGACTCATCATGTTCTCATGGTTCTGGTCCATCTCCCCGGTAGCGTGAATGACGCGACTTACGGTTCCATCGAGTGTATCGATAAAACTGTTGATCCACTGCGACATGATCGCAGGTTCATCGATCGTTGTTTGATTGCGTTCCAATCGCTGGGCGAGATTGCCGCCGCCTTCAGCCAGGATACGGATCATGCGCGCCATGAGGCGCAAACGTTCCGTCATCGGCTTGAGGCCAAAGTGGTAAAACAGCAGGACGCCAATCCCCAACAGGGAAAGATTGAGCATGGCTGTCCACGCGATATCGAGTTGCAGCATTCGGCCGGACACGAATGTGAGCAGCCAGGTCGTGAACACCAACATCAGATTGGTGCTCATCATGAGAAAATTGACAGAACGAAAGCGATTCACCTCTTCAAGGTCCGCTTCGCACATCATGCCCCAGGTATCGAGGGAGTCTGGCATCTGGAAAGTGACGCCTTTGCCGATGACCGGAATATGCCGGTAGTCGGAATAACCCGGATATTTGACGAACAGGTTCGCTCCACGAGCGATGGTTTCCCTCACTCCGGGGTGTAGTTTTCCGGTAGCAGGATCGTTAAAGACTACTTCGAATTCGGTTTGATTCGTGATTTTGACGACGCCAAAATCGGTATGCACACCCTGCTTGAGGTTTTCTCCCAGACTGAACGTACTATCTTCAAAGCGCGAGCGCGAAAGTGCGGTCCCCGGCCGGATAGCGGGGTCGAAAACCGACTTCACCATGAACAGATAATTGTCCCCGGAATCGACGAAAATATGGCCCGCCTCGCGCTGGATCAGGTCTCCCAGCACATCGTTCGGTACCCTTCCGCACAGGCAGCCGACAACCTTGCCTTCAGCCTTGAGCGGAAGATAGAACATCAACGTCACTGCATCGTGGAATTTCGAGCTGGAAGGCCCGATAGACTGTGTCGTCTGATCGATATAAGGTCCATGCAGGAAACGCCGGGCTTTAGCAGTCTGCAGTACATTGGGGAATTGGAAAGAGGCGCCGACTCGCGCAGGGTAACTGGACGCAATCACCCGGCCATCGCAATCAATGACGAAGATCTCGGAAAAATCCGCTGACCGTGCAACCAGGTTCTTCATCAGCGCCGCGGTCGGCACAGGCAGTTCGCGCACTACCTCGGCCCCCATGCCTTCCAGCAGTACCCATTGGTGGTTCGCCCAGCCTGTCAGGGTCTGAATGCGCGTGGCCGCGATCCCTTCGAAGGTCTGTTCCAGAATCGGATAACGGCGACGATTGATCAGTGTGGCCCAGCGCATCGCGAATTTTCCGGTTTTGCCGAACCAGGGCAACCAATGTTTTTCGGATGACGATAATTCCATTTGTTCACTTTTCAACATGACGCATTAACCCGGGATGAGCACAAGTTGTTAGAAGCAAACTTTGGGCCACGACGGCAGCCGGCTTTAAACGATATGTATCAACGCCTTTCAGATTTTCCTGCCCAATAACAGTGCATACCATGAGTGCACGCACCAAATTCCATGACTGAAGTAGTTGGACAATTAGGGACAAAAAAAAGGGCATCCGGAGATGCCCTGTTTTGATCTTGCTTGCTATTATCGGGAGTAGGTCGCCGTCAGCTTGGCCAGGCCGATTCTGTTTGCGTGCAACATGAAGCCGATCAGTGCGGGGCTGGCATCTTCAGGTACGTCCAGCTTGGCGACCTTGAGTGCGTAGACCGTGAAAATGTAATGATGCGGCTTGTCGCCAGCCGGCGGGCAAGCGCCGCCGAAATTGCGATCGCCGTAATCGTTGCGCCCCTGCTTAGCACCGGCGGGCAAAGCTGCCTTGACCACCGCTCCGCCGGGCAATCCCGATGCCGATGCCGGGATGTCATACACCACCCAATGCCACCAACCGCTGCCCGTGGGCGCATCGGGGTCATAAACAGTTACCGCATAACTGAGCGTGCCGGCCGGGGCGCCCTTCCAGTTCAATTCGGGCGAAAGATTGCCGCCCTTGCAGCCGAACCCCTTGTACTCCTGTTCCTCGCTCATCGGATGGCCCATCTTGACGTCCGGGCTGGTCAGATCGAACGCCATTGCATTGCCGGCCAGCAACGCCGCAAAAATAAAACCCAAAGTTCTTTTCATGTGTTGTGTCTCCTGTCCAAAATTATCGAGGCAAATCCTGCATTCATTAACGGAACACGATGGTCTTGTTGCCGCACACCAGCACGCGGTCTTCCACATGGTAACGCAGGCCCCGCGATAATACTGTCTTCTCGATGTCGCGCCCATAGCGCACCAGATCATCCACTGTGTCGCCATGGTCAATCCGTACCGTATCCTGTTCGATGATCGGGCCGGCATCCAGTTCATCGGTGACGTAATGGCACGTCGCGCCGATGAGTTTGACGCCGCGCTGATAAGCCTGGTGATAGGGCTTCGCGCCGACGAAGGAAGGCAGAAAACTGTGATGGATGTTGATGATGCGTCCGCGGAAGCGCTGGCACAATATCGGCGGCAGGATCTGCATGAAGCGCGCCAGCACCATGCTGTCGCCGCGGTATTGTTCGAATAGATCCGCAATCTTTTCGAAAGCGGCGGTCTTGTCCTGCATATCCACAAAAAGGAAAGGGATGCCGTGCCATTCAACGAAGCTGCGCAAGTCCTCATGATTGGAGATCACGCAGGGGATATCCACCTGTAACTCGCCGCTGCGCCAGCGGTGCAGCAGATCATCCAGGCAATGATCCTGCTTGCTGACCAGGATGACCAGACGCTTTTTCAAGGCAGAGTCGGAAAGCTGCCAGTCCATGCCGAAGTCCAGTGCCAGCGGAGCAAAACGGCGGCGAAATTCGTCTGCATCGAACGGCAGGGAGTCGGCGCGTATCTCCTGTCGCATGAAGAATCGCTGCGAGTCCTGTTCGGTGTGATAACTCGCCTCGACGATGAAGCCGCCATGCTGGGCGATGAAACCGCTTACCGCAGCGATGATGCCCGCACGGTCTGGGCAGGAGATGATCAAAGTGTAGTGACGGGTAGCAGGCATTCGGATATTCCATGTTCGGTGTCGGGTGATTTTAACGGATAACACCATCAAACTTGCGGCATGTTGTACAGATGAAGCCGGAAAGGCATCATCAATAATATCCTGAAGCCTTTCAGGTTCTACGGACTGCAGCTACACTGAAAAGCGCACCAACATTTGACTGAGAGTAAACCGATATGCTCGAACTTCCTTCCCTGTGGAACCTGATCGTTTCCACGATCGTATTCTTCATCGTCGCCTGGTATATCCACCGCTACCTCAACGAACAGGGAGTGCCCAAAGGCATGACACGAGGCCTTCTGGTCTTTCTGCTCGCTTCACTGGTGTCATGGGGGGCAGGAGATGCGGTGGACTGGGCACAGGGAAAAATCGAAGGGCCGCGCCAAGCCTCGCAAACCCCGAACGATCTGACACAGCTGCTGAAAGAAGTTGGCAGATGAAACCTTGGTTCGTCAGGCTGCCGGGAGCACAGTGACAATCAGCCTGAAATCAGACCGGACCGGTCAGCGTCCTTGCTTCTCTTCAATTTTATTGCGGGACTTTTCCGGTATCTCTTTCAGGTCGACCTGATTCAGACGCACGAAGACGAACCCTGCCTTGAGCAGATAAGCCAGCCCGGCAGCAAGACCTTCGGCTGAATCGGATTCCGGCTTGTTCATGTGGGCGATGATGACGTCGCCAGCTTTCACGCGCTTGAGCCGTTTTTCAATGGTGGGTTTCCTTAACGTAGCGCCGTTGTCTGCGTTCACGGAAAAGCCCGCAATTTTGTAGCCCAGCTTGTCGATCTCCTTGATCGACTGGGCATCGTATTCACCAGTGGCGCCTCTGTACCAGTGGGGTGCCACGCCGGTGGCCTTCTCGACGGCTCGTGCCCCTTCCACCACTTCGCGCCGCAGGTGAACGACGTCCGGCTCGCCGGGTATGCCGTAGACGGTCCTGTCCTTGCCGATGACCGCGGGGATATGCCTTTCTCCATGATCCTCGACGTCGAACAGGTCGAGATGCGCCTTGATGACCGACAGACCCTGAGGATTCCGGTCCAGCCATTTCTTGGTGGCAAAGATCGTCGCCGAAATGCGGTTCTGGATCAGGAAATCAATGAGATCCGCGTCGTATTTGCCGCTGCAGGCGTCCAGAGTCAGGGCGATCTTCTTGCCGGGTTCAGATTGGGCCGCCAATTGGTCGTGGATCTCGATCGGAGGAGGTTCGGCGTGCACGCTGAACGACGTCAACGCAAACAGGACAAAGAACAGTTTATTCATGGTGGCGAGATTCATCCGGTAATTGCTGGGCTACCACCTCTTTGCCCCACAACATCGACATGATGCGCGAAGCCTCATCCGGATCGCCGCTGGTAAAGAACTCTTCCGATCCCGCGCCGGCAACCCGGGGTGGGAGCTCGGCCTTTACCCGATGCTCCAAATGGCGCGCCACGGCGGCACCCGTGTCGATCAGTGTGATATTTTCACCCACCACTTCGCGTATCAATGGCGCGAGGAACGGATAGTGAGTACAACCCAGGATCAGGGTATCCGCACCTTTTCTGAGCAGCGGCTCCGTATAACGCTCGATCAACTCACGCGTGCGTGCACTGTGCAGTTCGCCCCGCTCCACCTGTTCGACCAGGCCGGGACAACCCTGCGTTTCGATCTTGACGCACCAGCCGCCATATTTCTCCAGCAATGCCGCGAAGCGCGCGCTCTCCAGGGTGCCCACGGTCGCCAGCACGCCGACCACGCGGCTTTGCGTCACCGAAATGGCCGGCTTGACGGCAGGTTCCATGGCGAGGATGGGTATCTTGTTGAATTTGACGCGCAGGGTATGCGCGGCGGCAGCGGTGGCCGTATTGCAGGCGATGACGATGGCTTCCGCGCCCTGGCTGATCAGGAAACGCGTGATGGCGAGCGAACGGGTCTCGATGAAGGCGGGCGATTTGTCGCCGTAGGGGACATGGCCCGAATCGGCGACATAGATCAGCCGCTCGTGCGGAAGCGTCTGGCGTATATGCTGCAGGACGGACAAGCCGCCCACGCCAGAATCGAAAACGCCGATCGCTCCTGCAGCTTGCATGGCTGGTTATTCCGCCATCTGGTCGCGCAGGAATTCTTCATACGTGCCATGGTAGTCGTTCACTCCCTTGGCCGAGATCTCGATGATGCGTGTGGCCAGCGAACTCACGAACTCGCGGTCATGGCTCACGAAGATCAGCGTGCCCTTGAACAGGTCAAGTGCGGTGTTGAGCGACTCGATGGCTTCCATGTCCATGTGGTTGGTCGGTTCGTCCATCAGCAGCACGTTGGGTTTTGCCAGCATGAGCTTGCCGAACAGCATGCGGCCTTTTTCGCCGCCGGACAGAACCTTCACGCGCTTCTTCACGTCGTCGCCGGAGAACAGCAAGCGCCCCAGCGTGCCGCGCACAACTTGGTCGTCGTCGTGCGGGCCGCGCCAGTCGGTCATCCATTCCATCATCTCTTTGTCTTCGGCAAAGTCGGCAGCGTGATCCTGTGCGTAGTAACCGAGCTTGGCTTTTTCCGCCCACTTGATGGTGCCGGTGTCCGGTTGCAGGTCGCCCGCGAGGCAACGCAACAGGGTGGTCTTGCCGATACCGTTGGGGCCGATGATGGCGACCTTCTCGCCCGCATCGATGCGGAAATTCACATTGGAGAACAGCATGCGGTCGTAGCCCTTGGCCATCTTCTCCACCTCCACCGCAACACGGTGCAGCTTCTCGCGCTCGTCGTATTCGAAGCGGATGAAGGGGTACTGACGGCTGGAAGGCTTGATGTCCTCGATCTTGATCTTGTCGATCTGGCGCGCGCGCGACGTCGCCTGCTTGGCCTTGGAAGCGTTGGCCGAGAAGCGCGCCACGAAGGCTTTCAGTTCGGCAACCTTTTCCTTGGCCTTGGCGTTGTCCGACGACTGCTGCTCGCGCGCCTGCGTGGAAGCCAGCATGTAATCGTTGTAGTTGCCCGGATACACGGTGATCTTGCCGTAGTCCAGGTCGGCCATGTGCGTGCACACGCTGTTCAAAAAGTGGCGGTCGTGCGAGATGATCACCATCGTCGAATTGCGCGCATTGAGGATGTCTTCCAGCCAGCGAATGGTATTGATGTCCAGGTTGTTGGTTGGCTCGTCCAGCAACAGGATGTCCGGATTGGAAAACAGCGCCTGCGCCAGCAACACGCGCAGCTTGAAACCGGGCGCCACCGCGCTCATGTTGCCCTGATGCAATTCGATGGCAATACCCAGTCCCAGCAGCAACTCGCCCGCACGCGCTTCGGCGGTGTAGCCGTCGTATTCGGCAAAGGTCGCTTCCAGGTCGGCGGCGCGCATGTAGTCCTCTTCGCTCGCATCGGGATTGGCATAGATCGCATCGCGCTCGGCCATCGCCTCCCACATCTCGGTGTGGCCCATCATCACCACATCCAGCACCCGTTTGTCCTCGTAAGCGAACTGATCCTGGCGCAGCTTGCCCAGACGCTCGGTCTTGTCCAGCATGACTTCGCCGGAGCTTTGCTCCAGGTCGCCGCCGAGGATTTTCATGAAAGTGGACTTGCCGCAGCCGTTGGCGCCGATCAGGCCATAACGGTTGCCGTCGCCGAACTTGACCGAGACGTTTTCAAACAACGGCTTGGCGCCGAACTGCATGGTGATATTTGCTGTAGATAACATGGGACTGCCTTATTTTCGAAGGCGCGCATTCTACCACTGACAGGGGGAGAGCTGACCTTTGGCATCAAAGCGGGCGCGGAAGACTGCGATAGCTGGAATGGGCCGCCGCTTGAGGGCGAAACATTCGCATTGCACTGATTTGCACCCGTAGGTTGTGAGTTGAAATAAATTTCGCACAAACTACCGATGTCGGTGTCATTGCGCCCGCATTCCCTATGGAACATAATTCTCGAGACTAAAACCAAAGGGAGCGACCGTGCCTATCCTGTCTGTGTTTTTCGGCATCATTGTTCGCATGTGACACGACGATCACCAACCTCCTCACATACATGTCGAATATCAAGGATTCGAGGCGCTGGTCAATGTTCAGACAGGCGAAGTCAGTGAAGGGCGATTGCCGAAGAAAGCAGCTTCTATCGTTGGAATGGTGTTTGCGTCATCAACAGGAGTTACTCGCGAATTGGGACAGAGGCCAGCACTTCGAACCAATGGAACGAATTCCAGGAGCAGATCAAGATGATTAAAGTGATTGAAGCGCGTTACTTGGGGAATTTCCGGATTGCAGTTATTTTTTCGGACGGCAAGGAAGGCGCGTTCGACGGGAATGTTTTGCTGCAAAAGAGCGGCTCATTACTTGAGCCACTGCGCGATGAGAACTACTTCCATCGATTCTTCATCGACGCGGGTGCGCTGTGATGGCCAAACGGGCTGGACTTTCTCCTGCACGCCTTTATGAGACTTGTCGGGCATTTGAAACGGTTTAAGCAGTTTGACGCTCATCTACTCTCAATAGGCAATGAGACCTGTCTCAAATCCGTGCAGTATTTTGTTTGGTCCAATAACCCTGCGCTCAAGTTCGCTCCTTTCGGTCGCTGGGACGCGCCTTCGGCGCGCCCCTTAGCTCTACGCTAGCCCTCTTCTTTCCCTTAGGCTTATGACCAATATCTCTACAAGACTCGCCGAGCAAAAGGATATCGAATCTATTGCCGTGCTGTTTGATGCCTATCGCCAGTTTTACGATCAAAAAGCTGATCTTTCGTTAGCCCAAGCATTCATTCGCAACCGGATTGAAAAAAACGAGTCGTTTATAGTCGTTTCTGAAAACGAATCCTATGAAATGCTTGGCTTCTGTCAACTCTACCCAACCTTCTGTTCCGTTGTCGCAGCGCCCGTCTGCGCCTTATACGATCTGTACGTCAAGCCCGAAGCACGCAGATCTGGCGTCGGAGCGGCTCTGCTTCTTGCTGCCGAACAATATGCAAAGCAACGTGGTTTTGCGCGTATGGATCTCACAACCGCTAAAACCAATTTTCCCGCTCAATCGCTTTATGAATCACTCGGCTGGGAGCGAGATGAAATATTTTATGCCTATAACAAACACCCATAGCCGGGTAGGGTGGGCACGTTCTTGTGCCCACGCGGTAAATCAACCTCACGCATCTACCGCGTGGGCATAATTGCCCACCCTACAAAACTACAAAACCTGACGATGGAGATCAGCTAGCCAGTGTAGGGTGGGTTGAGCAACGCGATACCAATCGCTCTGTGTGATGGGTTTCCTTCGTCAACCCATCCTAAAGCAACCGAGGGCTCAATGACTGGCGCTGGGTTAAACTGTAGCTTCTCTGAAATCCCTATCCAGCATCGCATGAACAAAAATATTCCCGGCATCACCCCGTTAATCAAACACGCCAATGATGGTCTGTCAGCCGCAGAGCAGGCAGACCTGAAGCGACATCTCGCCGAAAAGCTGCAGGAACTGAGCGCTCTGTCAGACACAACTTCGTTGCAGCGCGCTCGGTTGCAAATGGACATCGCCGAACTGCTTAATGCGTTGGAGCGCAAGAAGGAAGCGTGGGACATCGCACGCGAGGCATTCCGAATCTCCATGCAGCAGGAGTCCTGGCAGGACGCGGTGGAGGCGTGCGACGTGCTGTTTCAGGCCGGGCAGGAAGATTCCATGGCGGTGCTGGGCATGGGGATCTGGCTGGCCATTACCTTTCCGGTCGATCCCGAAGTGACGGCGGCGATGCTGATCCATCTGGTGGAGGAGACGCCAGACGCTTGGGATGTAGGCGCATTGGCCGCGATCACGGCGCGTTATGTGGTCGACCTGCGCGCGGACGACGACAAGCATGAAACCCAGAGCTTTCTCGTCGATAACCTCATCGCGATGGTGGCCAAGCGCCATGGCCAGGTGCAGGACCAGGAGGCGATGAACCGCTGGCTGGACAGGCTGGAGCTGCGCGACCCGCAGGTGTTTCTGCCGCGCTTGTCCCGCGAGGTGGACGCCATCGTGGGTGGCAAGTGGTGGTTCGACCGCGACGAGTTGCGCAGCAGATTGCCCGTATGACTGGATTCGAGTCCGAATATGCACTCACCCGTCCTCATCCTCCCCGGCATCGGCAACTCAGGCCCGCAACATTGGCAATCCCTGTGGGAACAGACGCATCCAGATTTTGTGCGCGTGCACCAGCGCGACTGGGACAAACCGGTTTGTGAAGAATGGGTAGCAACGCTGGAAGCCGCCGTGAAACAGGCCGGACCTCGGGTCGTTCTGGTGGCGCACAGCCTCGGCTGCCTGACCATCGCGCATTGGGCATCCCGGCCGCATTCGCCAGCGGCAGGCGCTTTGCTGGTGGCGGTGCCCGATCCTGACGGGCCAAACTGTCCCCCGGATGTGATGGGTTATACGCTTACGCCAACACAGCAATTTCTTTTTCCCAGCACCGTTGTGATCAGCACAGACGATCCGTACGGTTCAGCGGAGCATGCAGAGCGTCTGGCTCAAGCCTGGGGCGGCCGTGTTGTGCATATTGGCAATCGCGGCCACATCAATGCGAGCAGCGGGCTTGGCGACTGGAGAGAAGGCTACGAATTGCTCGAACAGCTTAGAGGTTGATCCGGCGGCAAATCCTCGCCTCCATTAAGGCATCACTCCGCTCGCGCATGAGACCGCGCCAATCGGCTAGAATGTCAGCCTTGTTTTCGCAGGTAGACACATGGTCCCGCACCTCACCACCGCATTGAAAGGCCCGTTGCTCGATCTGGAGCGACGCTTCCTGAGCGAACAGCCTGCCATAGAACGCTGGTTCCGCACGCAATGGCTGGAACATACGATCCCGTTCTACACGTCGGTCGATCTGCGCAACAGCGGATTCAAGCTTGCCCCGGTCGATACCAATCTGTTTCCCGGCGGCTTCAACAACCTGAACCCGGATTTCTGGCCGTTGTGCGTGCAGGCTGCGCAGAGTGCGATCGAGAAGATATGTCCGGAGGCGCGCGGAGTGTTGGTCATCCCGGAAAATCACACCCGCAACCAATACTATTTGCAGAATGTGGCGCAACTGACCCAGATATTGCGCCAAGCCGGGTTGAAAGTCCGCATCGGCAGCCTGTTGCCGGAGATCACCCAACCGACGGCAATGCAGCTGCCCAACGGCGGTTCACTGACGCTGGAGCCGATCCAGCGCAAAGGCAATCGTCTTGGTATGACAGACGGTTTCGATCCCTGCGTGGTGTTGCTGAACAATGATCTTTCCGCCGGCGTGCCGGACATCCTGAAGAATCTTGAACAGAACGTCATGCCTCCGCTGGAAGCAGGCTGGACCACGCGGCGGAAGTCAAAACATTTTGCCGCATACGACAGGGTGGCCGAAGAATTCGCCAAACTGATCGAGATCGACCCATGGCTCATCAATCCCTATTTTGCAGTCTGTGGTGAAGTGGACTTTCATGCGCGCACCGGCGAGGAATGCCTTGCCGCGCAGGTGGATACAGTGCTGCAGCAAATCCGTGCCAAATATGCCGAGTACGGCGTGAAAGACGATCCTTTCGTGATCGTCAAGGCCGACGCGGGAACTTACGGCATGGGCATCATGACAGTAAAAGACCCGAGCGAAGTGCGGGACCTTAACCGCAAGCAACGCAACAAGATGGCGGTGGTGAAGGAAGGGATGCAAGTTTCCGATGTACTGATACAGGAAGGCGTCTATACCTTCGAGGACATCGACGGCGCGGTGGCGGAACCCGTGATCTACATGGTCGATCACTTCGTGGTCGGCGGTTTCTACCGCGTGCACACCAGCCGCGGTGTGGACGAGAACCTGAATGCGCCAGGCATGAGTTTTTCTCCCTTGGCATTCGAATCCTGCTGTGCTTTTCCCAATCCCGATTGCGCGCCGGACGACACACCCAACCGCTTCTATGCCTACGGTGTAGTGGGGAGGTTGGCGATGCTCGCGGCGGCAGTGGAATTGGCTGAAATGCAGCAATGACGTTTTTTTCACGTCTCGTCCTGTTGCTGCTGGCACTGCAACTTGCCGCTTGCGGCAAGGAACCGCTCTATCAGGAACAGGCTTACGTTTTCGGCACGCAGGTGGATGTCACCATCTATGGCGAAGACGAAGCCGGGGCGCGCCGGGCGGTCATTCTGGTGATGCATGAATTTCAGCGCCTGCATGACATGCTGCATGCATGGAAACCCTCCGAATTGAGTGACCTGAACACGGCCATCGCGCAAGGCAAAGGCAGGAAAGTCTCTCCGGAGCTGGCGATGATGCTGAAGGACGCGGCGCGGGTTTCCGCCCAGTCCGACGGCCTGTTCAATCCGGCCATCGGCGGGCTGATCCAGGCCTGGGGCTTTCAGGCGGACGATTTCAAGGCTGTGTTGCCCGACGAAAAGAAGATCGCTGCGCTGGTAAAGGCGAATCCGCAAATGAGCAATCTGGCTTTTCTCCCCTCTTCACCGGCAGGCAAGAGGACGGTTGCTCTTCCTCCCTCCGGGGGGAAGTTGGAAGGGGGG
>JGI20214J51650_10000159_pt1 | contig 41316 bp, 37 predicted proteins | sample WetSurMetagenome_FD_51650 | JGI IMG/M metagenome (IMG submission 51650)
TGAGCCTTATAACAATAATATGAATGTTGAAGTCAATGACTTCATGCTTGATAATATAAGGTGCAGCCGGATAGAAAGCAGGTAGTAGGTAGTAGGTAGTAGGTAGTAAGTAGTAAGAAATAATTAGTAATCAGTATTTTATATCACCTACTACCTACTACTTACTACTTACTACTTACTATTTTAAATGTACTCGATGCTAACCAGCTTGAGCCACTTATCCTCGAGTATGCGCGCGATGCGCTTTACAACTGTGCGGCGTATCTCAAGGTCAACCGGCAGCGCCGGGTCCTGGTGGGCGGTGTTGATGCGCGTACCGACGATGAAGTTTATCTCATCGCTCTCCATTATCATTTTAACAATCTTGTCGGCAGGACCCTTGCCAAGCTTAACGCTGTTATTATAGTGTTTCAGCAGCTCATTTACCTTTTGCAGGGTGAGGATACCTTCTGTGATAAGGTCGATACCTTCCATGAAGCTCTCCGGCGGCAGTTCCTTGTCTTCAAACACCAGGTTGTCAACAATTTTTCTGTTTAGCTCCCGGGCAACTATATCGGCAGTGGTGCCTCCGCTAAGTATCACCTTGCCCTTGTAACCTGTCACGCGGGCGGCAAGCTCCTTGTCCTTCTCGCCGTCATAGGGAGGACCGGAGCAGAGGAGCAACTTCCTGGGTTCACGGAAATAAAGAATAGCACATGATATGTCGTCTCTGGCTTCATAGTTGTCGTTCTTGAAGGCCATAGTGGTAATCTTACCTGCCAGTTTTGAGGCGGAGATAGAGGGCTCACCGGATATGAGTGTCATGGCATACTGCTGGGCATTGTCACGCTCCCATCCAAGAGGGTAGGTCGCACTTCCCATGCCGCTCTGTGCCACTCCGTCGGAGGTAAGTATTATCCTGTCTTCCTTGGCCGGAAAAAAAGTGCATTTTCTCAGCCGCTTGCCTGCGTTCCTGCCGCTCTCAAGGATGACATCCTTCCAGTCGGGCTCAAAGGGCTGATTACCCCTCAGGATGATGCAGGCGGGATTATCGTACTCAAGGATATTTGTTCTTCCGTCACTCTCAATGTCAACTATTGTGAATGTGGAATAGCTGATCTTACGCTCGGAACAGACAGGCAGGGTGTTCATAATTATCTCGGCGATCTTGTCAGACTCCTTATGCTCCATGGTGAAGTTCAGAGCCATGGTGGAGGTGAGCGTAGCCAGTATGTTGGCTTTGACGCCGTGCCCCATGCCGTCGGAGAGCACAGCTATTATGCGGTTCTCTTCCCTCACGTTACGGAAGAGAAAGACATCGCCGCAGATACGCTCACCATGATGGTTGCGCTGCTGACTGTTTACCTCTATGAAGAAATCCCTGTTCATTTATGCGGCTCAGTCTTCTTGTTCTCTTTCTTCTGACGAAATGACTCGACTATGGAGTTGAGCATCTGCTCTGTCTCTGAAGCCCCTTCGCCAAGAAGGAACCCTATCTTCTGTACCATATCGAGGTTCTTATCTATCACTTCAGTAACCCTGTTTATCACCTCCTCACGCTGTACCTCCGGAGAGAAGAGATCGCGGATGACTGCCCCAGCGATCCTGTTCTGCCTTATAGGGAAGATAGAAATGTTGAACATCCTGTCTTCGAGCTGTACATCACGACTTACGACAGATTCATTTTCCTTCAGCACAAATGAGAAGATATTGTAAACATTGAATGGCAGCAGAGTCTTAAGGTCGGCGCCTCTGAGGCCCGGAATAATATCGGCAATGGTGCGGGCATCTTCACCTATTATCTGCAGGAAACTTTCGTTGGAGTGAAGTATCTTAAGGTCGTTATCCACTATCACCACGCCGTTGGGCAGTTTGTCGAGCATACTGTTCATTGTCTCGGAGGCATTCTGTGCAGCATCTTTTTCTCTCTGTGCTTTTTCTTCAGACTCCTTCAGGGCAATCTTTGTCTCAGACAGCTTTTTATTTGTCTGACGCAGTGTCTCAATGTATTCCTGTTTATTGCGAAGATTGTATGTGTGGCACATCTCAGGTACAGCAAGTCCTTTGGCCACTGTTGAGGCAAACTCGCGGCATGATCTGTATCCGCAGGCGTTGCAGTTAAGCTCTTCGGTAGTGTTACCCTTGCCAATGATCTTAAGCACCTCCATGATTGCTTCTTCCGAAGGCTCCGGGATGCGCTGATCGTTTACGGCAAATGTTCTTGAGAGATCGAGTTTTGACCATCTTGCCATATCCTTTTCCCACTGCTCCTTATTGAGTATGCTCACTCTTTTCTCGGCATACTGTCTTACAAGCGATCTGCGGCGGAAACGCTCATCATGTCTGATCATGCCGGGACCAAGAAGACATCCCTGGCAAAAGAAGAGATTGAAATGGTGCTTTATTGTATCAATATGGTTATTGAAATCGCTTATTGCTTCAGTAATGTCTTCTTTACCTGAGGCAGTGATGACACTGCTTGTCACCAGGTCACGTTTTATCCCGGCGGCCCTTAGTATGCCTGCGGGTAGCGGATAGAGTGCTCCCCAGTTACCATATGGAGGGTCGAAATCAGACATGGAGACAGTCTTCTCCTGGATATTGAATTCGTCAAAGAGTTTGCGCAGCTCAGTGAAGGTGAGTGCAGCATTTATGAGCTTACTGTCTTCATATAACAACACCTCATCCTTTATGTCAATACATGGACCGATATATACAACCGAAGCATCGGTGCCGTAAAGATCACGTGCCACCATAGCTGTGGCAATGGCAGGAGAGACAATCGGAGAGAGGTTTGCGACGAGGTCGGGATGGTACTTTTCTATCATCTCAACAATAGTCGGACAATTTGCTGTGATGTAATATTTCCCTTTTGCCTCGTCAAAGAGTTTCTTGTATGCATGAGCAACCAGGTCAACACCAAAGGAGACCTCCTGCACATAACTGAACCCCAGCATGCGTATCATGCCTACCAGCTTGCGGTAGTCAGTGATATCGTCAAACTCCGAGGCAATGCTTGCTGCCACGAGAGCCACTGTCTTATGGTTCTTCTCAAGCAACTCCCTGGCAGGAATAATTGAGTCACGAAACTCAATTGCCTTTGGTGAGCATGCGAGGAAACAGAGACCGCATCCCACGCATTTGTCCTTAAGAATGACAGGGTGCTTTCTCTCCGGCTTGACCTCAATGGCATTTACCGGGCAGACCCTTACACAGGAGTAGGAATTCTTGCATTTTTCCTCGTCGATATAAACAACCTGCTTTGTCTTGTTCATAAAATGTTTTATGAGATTCTGATAAGATCTGCAAGCTCAGTGTCAAGTATCTTTTCAATGTTACTGACATCTGTCTTTTCAATCAATTTTCCATTGATGACAACGAAGGGGCCCTCACTGCAATTGCCCAGGCACCTGGCGCCACGGAAGATAACTTTGTCGTCGAGATGGTTCTTTCTGAGGTACTCACGTATCACCTGCACCACGTCCCTGTTTCCTCTTGAAAAACAGGAACTGCCAAGACATATCTCTATTTCGTACGACTGTTTCATAAATGAGTAAAATCAAAAGTACAAAAAATAAAGTTTTACAGCGCTTAATAGAATATCAAACCACAAACCTTTGAGGAAACGCCGGCGAACACACAGATATTATAAAACCGTGTGAGACTAACTTTGATTGTCAGACTTATGAAGTTAAACCACAGAGGTCACAAAGAATACAGAGAAAACAGAAGAAAATCAATTTTAATGAAAAGGCCGAAACATATTATTTGGCAGGCTGCAGGCTCTTGCTCCATTTACATATCATATCTTTCTGAGCATCGGTAAGAACCGCACCCGGATTTGCTTCCCTGAAATTTTTCGGAGGCATAAAACCCTTTGTCACGGCATTACAGACCGATTCGGCTTTTTTTGCCTGTTTTTCAGCGCCGTAATTATCCCAATTTGAGAAATTTACCATAGACATTGCCATCTTTTTACCACCCTCGGCATGACAGGCCATGCATGAATTTTTGAGAACAGCTTTCACATCATCGGGGATAGGTGATGGAACAGGAGCACTTTTACTGCTACTCAGTACCCATGAGGTGCATACCAATATAATAACTAACAATCCGGAAAATAAATAGTACTTTTTCATGACATGAACTCTTTTGATGGTTACCAGCATAAAGTTAAGAAACAAAAATGAATCTCTTTAGTTCAGAAAGCAAATTAATGTGTTTGATTAAAAAATTCTTTTTCATCCACTCCTTCCACTGCGCAACTATAAGGTAAACAATAAAATAATTTAAAATTAACAGAGTTGAAAATATTTTTCACTTTGATGTTAATTAAATAACAATGTTTTTGAAATAACAATATGATTACATATATTTGTATAGGACACTAAGCATAAGAGTCCTTATTATGAGTAAGATAGAGAGCATCTTAAAACGCTACCAGGCCGGAAGGAAAGAGAGCCTGACACCTATTCTTCAGGATATACAGGCTGAAGAGGGGTATCTCTCAGAAGAGGCCGTGATAACCGTTGGAAAATTTCTGGGTATATCAACTACCAAGATTTTCGGACTGGCAACCTTTTACGATCAGTTCAGGTTTGTACCTTCTGGGAAAGTACATCTGCGTATATGTAACGGCACAACCTGTTTCCTGAATGGATCAGGACAGGTAGTGACAGCTGTTAAAGATGCTTTCGGAATTGATCCCGGACAGACCACCCGCGACGGTAAATTCAGCTTTGAGATTGTCCCATGCATGGGAGGCTGTAATGATGGGCCGGTTATAAAAACAGGCGATAAATACTACACACGGGTAAAAGCTGAGGATATTCCGGAGATGGTTAAAAAACTCAGATTGCTTGCAGAGATTTGATCCAATAGACTAATGAGTGATATAAAAGAATTCCTGATTGAGGAGATACTCAAAAATGAGTCTGAAACACTGCCTGCTGCTGCTGAGAAGATGCTTGCAGAGATAAGGCGCGACAGACCATCAGTGCCTGTCATATATATATCTTCAGGCTCCGCGGCATTGATTGCCGGTGCTGATAAAACCGCCATGGCCATTGAGTCATATGTCTCTGATATGGGAATCAGGGCTGANGTGGTNAAGGTAGGCTGCCATGGCCCCTCTGTCTTTGAACCGATGATATGTGTGCATATACCCGGGAAGAACAAGCTCATTTTCAGAAACATTACTGAAGACAAGACCGAGGCTCTGCTGAATGGCGTCTTTCACAGTGATATGCCAGAGGAAGATCTGGTTGCCCAGATGGGAAACACTGGCTTTGAAGCCTGGCATGGCATACCGTTTCTGAACGAACTGCCATATTTCAGTTTCCAGAAGAGGGTTGTGCTCAATAACTGCGGTTGCTATGACCCGGGTAGTATTGTTGAGTACATTGCACGTGGAGGGTATCGTTCATATGTAAAGACTATCCGTAACTATACTTTTGAAGAGGTCTGTGACATCATTGAGAAGAGTGGCCTGAGAGGCCGCAGCGGAGGAGGTTTCCTTACAGGCCTCAAATGGAAGTATGCACTTAACACTTCCTCTGATAAACGTTACCTCGTCTGCAATGCCAAAGAGAGTGACCCTGGCTCGTTTGCCGACAGGTCTATCATTGAAGGCGATCCCCACAGGCTTATTGAAGGTGTCTGCATCGCAGCTTATGCCATCAGCGCCTCCAATGCCATTATCTTTCTCAAAGCTGCTTCCGAACACTCGCTTGACAGCCTCAATATTGCAATAAAGCAGGCACGCGACTTTGGCCTGATAGGTCACAACATCTTTAACAGCGGATATAACCTCGAAATATCAATACGTATTGAAGCCGGAGCCTTTGTCTGCGGTGAAGAGACAGCGTTGATTGCCAGCATTGAAGGCAAACGGGGTATGCCCGAGCTGAAGCCTCCTTATCCCACGGCATCCGGGCTTTTTGACAAGCCCACTGTGATAAACAATGTTGAAACACTCATGAACGTGCCTTTGATAATGCAGAACGGTCCTGACTGGTTCCGCAACATAGGAACTTCAGGAAGCAAAGGCACAAAAGTCTTCTCTATAGGTGGGAGAGGACGTCTGACAGGCATTGTGGAGGTAGAGATGGGTACCAGTTTCAGAACCATAGTTGAAAGTATTGCTGATGGCATCAAGGATGGCAAGAAGTTCAAATCGCTTATGATCGGCGGGCCATCAGGCAAATTTATTCCCGAAGAGAAACTAGATACCATTGTTGACTTCGAGGAGATCATGAAAGCCGGTGCTGCAATGGGTTCGGGAGGGATGATAATCGTTGATGAGACCACATGCATGGTAGACCTTGTGAGGTACTACATGAGCTATATACATAAGGAGAGCTGCGGCAAGTGCATCCCCTGCCGTGAAGGAACAGGAAGGATGCTTGAGATACTTGAGAACATAATCCGTAAGCCTCTTACTGATGACTCAAATGCAACTCTTGAACGGTTCAAGGGTGTGATGCAGCTCGAGACCATAGCCTCTGTAATGAAAGATACATCATTATGCGGGCTGGGTCAGACAGCTCCCAATCCTTTCATCAGTGCTCTGGAGAACTACCGCGAGGAGTTCGAGGAGCATATCTTTGACCGCCGGTGCCGGGCAAATGTCTGCCGGGGCCTGCGTACCTTCTCAATCAATGTCGAGAAGTGTACCGGTTGTACCGCATGTGCGGCCAAGTGCCCGGCAAATGCTATTTACGGTACAAGACTGCAGCCATTCTTCATAGTTGAAGATAAATGTATTGGCTGCGGCATATGTCACGAAGTTTGTAAGTTCAGTGCAATATCAGTAAGGTAGGTTATGCAGTTCACCATCGAAGTAAACAACAGGCGCATCACCGCCGAGAAGGGAGAGACGATACTCTCTGCCCTGAACCGTAACGGTATTATCATACCTACATTATGCCGGATGAAGGAGTTCACTCCCACGGGCGCCTGCCGCATGTGCGTGGTAGAGATTGAAGGGAAGGAGCGGCTTGTCACTGCATGCTCTCAGCCAGTGGAAGAGTGGATGAAGATACACACCCATTCAACCAGGGTGATAAGAGCACGTAAAACTATTGTTGAGCTTTTATTGTCAAATCACCCTGACGACTGTTTATACTGCGAGCGTAACCTGAACTGTGAGCTCCAGCGGCTATCTGATCAGCTGCAGGTGCGTGAACGTCGCATCAGGGGACGAAAGATCAAGCCACGCCTCGACCAGTCAAGCCCGGCAATAATACGGGAGCTGTCAAAATGCATCCTGTGTGGAAGATGCATCAGGGTATGTGAGGAGGTTGTGACGGCCACCTCTATAGATTTTATTGGGAGAGGACGGAATACACATGTGGGCACTTCCATGGACCGCGACTTCAACTTCTCAAGCTGCATACACTGTGGCCAGTGCGTCCTGGTATGCCCCACAGGTGCTCTTCATGAAAAACATTACATATCAGAGGTACAGGAATACCTGAGCAAAAAGGATGTGCTTAAGGTAATACAGTACTCACCACTGGTGCCATATGCTCTTGCAGAAGAGATGGGAGTGAAGTACTCACGTGATTTTGAAAAGGTCATCAACGCTGCATTGCGTAAGATTGGCTTTGACCGTGTATATCTCTCAGGCGTTGGTACAGATATACTTATTCATGAGTTGGCACAGAAGCTGGCAAGTGTTCCTGCGGGAGCTGAGAATGATCCTGTTTATGTCTCAGCCTGCCCCGCATGGGTGAAGTACTGCGAGCAGTTCCTGCCTGAGCTGATGCCTATGCTCTCAACGCTGAAGACGCCCCAGCAGATCTCAGGTGCAATTATAAAGACAATGATCCGTGAGGATGAAATGAAAAATGTCAGCCGCATCTTTACTGCATCCGTCACTCCGTGCACTGCCATGAAGTTTGAAGCAAGACGTGACAGTATGACACGTAAGGGTATAAGCGATGTGGATACCGTTCTCACTGTGCGTGAACTGGCACGGCTGATAGGATTGTACGGAATAGACATCTCAAATATTGATCCGGAGCCTGCCGATGAACCTATGTCATCGAGAAGTTCCACGGCTCTCCTGGCGGAGACATCGGGCGGCATTGCCGAAGCAGTGCTGAGGACCATTTCCCACAATATTACCGGGAGGGATATTGACAGGGCGCCTTTTAAGAAACTCAGGCAGTCAAATAGCTTCAGAGAGATGTCTGTGACTATCAGCGGGCGTGATTATTCAGTTGCTGTTGTTGACGGCATAAAAGGCCTTGAGAAGCTCAGGGAGGCAATCACTGCAGGCAGCAGGTACAATCTTATTGAGGTAATGGCATGCCCGGGAGGATGCGTCAACGGTGCCGGAATGATGCCGGCAGGATCCAAAGAGGCAGTGAGACTGAGATCAAAATTCATATACCAGAGCGACGACCAGGATCCTATTACAGGCCCATGGCGTTCGCATTCACTCACAGAGATGTACGACAACATCTTTGCAGGAAATAAAGAACTGTCAGAGAAAAGGGTCCTTAACACCTTTTTTGTGAGAAGAGATGTACTTTTATAACCGATAGAGAAAGAGGGATGCTTGTATACACTATAAAAGAATTATGCCGCACATGCTACACATGCGTCAGGGAGTGCCCGGCACGTGCAATACGTATCGTCGGTGGCCAGGCTGAGGTTATTGAAGAACGGTGTGTCGCCTGCGGTAACTGTACCAAAGTATGCAGCCAGGGTGCCAAGGTGTTTCTTCATACCACCGACAGGGTACAGCGCATCCTGGAACGCACTGACCGTACTGTTGCAATTGTTGCACCAAGCTTCCCGGCTGAATTCAGGGATTATGGCGACTACCGCCGCATGGTAGGCATGATAAGGCAACTGGGTTTTAAATATGTCTGTGAGGTCTCTTTCGGAGCCGACCTTGTGGCATACCGCTTCAGACAAATGGTAAATGAAGCAGGACATAAGAACTATATTTCATCTGATTGCCCTGCCATTGTTAACTTCATAAGATTTTATCATCCTCACCTCACTGATAACCTGTTGCCAGTGTTGTCTCCCATGGCAGCAATGACCCGGGTAGTGAGAAAGAAGTATGGTGAAGACATGCAGGTAGTCTTTATTGGTCCGTGTGTGGCAAAAAAGATTGAGACTGAAGAGGTGAGTGAGGCAATCACTTTCACTGAGCTGAGAGATCTGTTTGAAGATCTTGGACTTAAGCCTGAAAAAACCACTCCCTCGGAGTTTGACCCTCCTCTTGGCGGCAGAGGTGCAATATTTCCGGTAAACAGAGGATTGTTGCAGGCTGCAAGGATGAATGACGATGCTGTCAATGGTGTTATAATAGCTGCTGAAGGAAGAACTGATTTCCAGGAGGCTATCAAGGAATTTGAAGAGGGCCTTATAAAAGGCCAGAATCTTGAGCTTCTTTGCTGTGAGGGATGCATCATGGGCCCGGGAATGAGCAAGGGAGGAAAACAATATAACCGGCGGGCTCTTGTAAAGAGTTATGCGCAGCAGAAGATGGAGACAATAAACATTGAAGAGTGGCAGAACAATCTCGAGGAGTTTTCAATGCTTGACCTGTCTATAGATTATCAGCCGGAGGTTCTGAAGATAAAAACAGTTGATTCTGAAGAGGTAAGACAAATACTTATTTCGATGGGCAAAGTGACGCAGAAGGATCATCTTGACTGCGGAGCATGCGGATATGATACCTGTGAGGAGCATGCTATTGCCATTGCCAGGGGCCTTGCCGAAGTGGAGATGTGTCTCCCCTATACAATTGAGAAACTGCATAAATCAGTAAAAGACCTCGCCCTGTCAAACGACAAGCTTACAACAATACAGCTGGCTCTGAAGCAGTCAGAGAAGCTTGCCCACATGGGTCAGCTCTCTGCAGGCATTGCACATGAACTTAATAATCCGCTTGGTGTGGTAATTATGTACAGTAATATACTTCTTGATGAATGCAAACCCGAAGATCCCGTCAGACAGGATCTGCAGCTTATTGTTGAACAGGCAGCACGATGCAAGAAGATTGTAGGCGGCCTGCTTAACTTCGCAAGGAAGAACCAGGTAAACCACCAGTACGTTGATATCGTTGAGCTTGCAGAAAACAGTGCAGCAGGTGTGGTTGTCCCTCAAAATGTCAGGATAGACGTTATAAACCGCACCACCAGCCCTACCGCAATGCTCGACGCAGAGCAGATGATGCAGGTGCTGACAAACCTGTTCAAAAACTCTATTGATGCAATGCCTGATGGCGGGACAATTGAAGTAGTGCTTGAAGACACTGTAAGCGATGTTATCTTTAATGTGCGTGATACCGGAAACGGTATTAAGGATGAAGACAAGCCAAAAGTATTTGAGCCATTCTTTACAACCAAGGGGATTGGCAGAGGCACTGGCCTTGGCCTGGCAACAACCTATGGCATTGTAAAGATGCACAAGGGGCAGATAACAGTTGAAAGTAATGCCGATCCGGCAAAAGGACCAACCGGAACTACTTTCCGGATTATACTGCCTAAGAGGAAAGAGTAAAGCGTAGAGCGTAGAGCGTAGAGCGCAAAGAATATAGATAAGAAACAAAAGTTTTATAATGGATAAAAAGATATATACTGTTCTGGTGGCCGATGACGATCCGGATTATCTCTACCAGGTGACCTATTACCTGAGAAAAGCAGGATATGAGGTTATCTCTGTTGAGAGTCAGAAAGAGGCTGAACAGGTTTTGGCAAAGAGCAGACCCGATCTTGCAATCTTTGACCTTATGATGGAGAGCGATGACAGCGGTTTTATTCTTTGTTACAAGCTCAAACGCCGCTACCCTGACGTACCGGTTATTCTTGCCACAGCCGTTTCGAGAGAGACAGGTCTTACATTCGGCCTGAGCAGCGATCAGGACAGGGATTGGATAAAGGCAGATCTTTATCTTGAAAAAGGAGTGAGGCCTGAACAGTTAAACCAGGAAATAAAAAAGCTTTTAAAAATCTGAAATGGCCCAGTTAAAAGTACTTGTTGTTGATGATGAGCCGGGTATTCGTTCCGGCGTCGCAAGAATTCTGCGTAGTTTTCATGTAACTTATCCATTCATGGATGAGGACTACACCTATGAGGTACTCGAAGCATCAACTGGAGAAGAGGGAATTGAGGTGATGGAAAGAGAACACCCCGACATTATGCTGCTTGATAACAAGCTTCCGGGAATGCAGGGTGTGGAGGTGCTTGAATATGTCCGTCGCAAGAATCATGATGTCGTGGTTGCCATGATCACCTCATATGCTTCGGTTGATATAGCTGTAAAAGCCACCAATGACGGCGCTACTGACTTTATCCCGAAACCTTTTACACCACAGGAGCTTAAATCATCAATCGAGCAGATTACTAAACAGCAGTATCTGAAGCGCATCACCCATCGCCTTGATGAAGAGGGCAAAAAAATAAGGTACCAGTTTCTGTCAGTTTTGTCACATGAGCTTAAAGCCCCGTTGAATGCAATTGAGGGATACCTCCAGATGATGCATGACAGACAATTGGGCGATTCACTTGATGACTATTCATCGGCTATTGACAGGTCAATGCAAAGAATACAGAGCATGCGAAACCTGATAATGGACCTGCTTGACTTTACCAAAGTAAGCTTTGAAAAGCACTTTGATAAGATACAGGAGGTTAATCTTGAAGATGTTGTTTCAAACGCAATAGTTACTGTAAGTCCATATGCAATTCAGAAGGATATTCAGTTTGAAACCATGGTTAAGAACTGCAAGATGATATGGGCTGATCCCAATGACATGGAGATAATTTTCAATAATCTGATATCCAATGCAGTAAAATACAACAAGACAGGGGGCAAAGTCTCTGTATCTGTTGACTGCAATGATAATGATCTATTGTTATCTGTTAAGGATACAGGTATTGGAATGTCTGAGGCTGATCGCGAAACAATTTTCAATGAGTTCTCCAGAATAAAGAACGAACAGACCAGGAACATAAGCGGAAGCGGACTAGGCCTCTCAATAGTAAAGAAAGTGGTGGAGCTTTATCATGGAGTTATCAATGTTGAAAGCATACAGGGAAAAGGAAGTATTTTTACAGTATTAATACCAAGAACACAAATTCAGAATATCAAACCATTATGAGGAAGCTACCAGGGAAGACAATTGAGCGTTTAAGTGAATACAGGAGAGCCCTTCTCAGAACACTTTCTGAAAACAAGAGCTACATTTTTTCTCATGAACTGGCTGCAATACTGCATATTACAGCAGTGCAGGTCAGACGTGACCTGATGCTTATCGGATATGCGAGTGTCATGCGCAAAGGGTATGACATAAGAGAACTTATTGACACAATAGGAAAGATTATTGATGCTGAGGATGGCCTCAACCTGGCAATTGTAGGGATGGGTAATCTTGGCCGTGCGTTAACCGGATATTTCAGCGGCAAAAGGACAAACCTGAGGGTGGTAGCCTCTTTTGATGTAGATCCGCAGAAGGTTGACAAGGTTATTGCAGGAGTAAAATGTTATCATATAAATGATCTTAAAGATCATATTCAGGAGTTCAATATTACTATTGCTGTTATCACTGTTCCTACCGATCATGCAAAGAACGTTGCCTCGGCACTTGTTAAAAGCGGTATAAAAGGAATACTTAATTTTACCACAGTGGCATTGAACGTGCCTGAAGATGTCTTTCTTGAGGAGTTTGACATGATTACCTCTGTTGAGAAAGTTGCATATTTTGTAAAGGAAGGGATGTAAATTATTCATTCATGAAGATTTTCAGGAGTTTTGAAGAGGCCAGGGGGATAACGTCGCCGGTAGTGACAACAGGCACGTTTGACGGTGTCCACATAGGTCACAAAGTCATTCTGAGACGACTAAAAAAGCTTGCTGAAGAGTGCGGAGGAGAGTCAGTTCTCATCACATTTCATCCTCATCCGCGCACTGTTCTCTATCCGGAGAGTTCAGGCAAGGATCTCAAACTCATCAACACGCAGGAGGAAAAGATAGAACTGCTTCGCAAAGCGGGACTGGACAATGTCATAATTATTGAGTTCACAAAAGATTTTGCCCACACAACAAGTGAAGAGTTTGTAAGTAATTATCTCTGTGGCATTCTGCGCTCAAAAGTGATTGTTGTGGGGAAGAATCACCATTTTGGCTTTAACAAGGAGGGAGATTACCGTCACCTGTGGAAATGGAGGGAGCAGTACGGATTTGAGGCTGAGGAGATATCAATGCAAGCGGTTCAGCATGAGACAGTGAGTTCCACACGCATACGTCAAGCCCTCTCACAGGGATATATTCAAAGGGCAAATGCTTACCTCGATCACTACTATATCCTTATTGGTGAACCTGAATGCCCGGCAGAAAAATTTTCTGATGAGGTACCTTTTGTAAGGGTGCCGGTGAAGGAGACCACTAAGCTTCTGCCGCCTGAGGGGCTTTATGCCGTAACCTGTGCCGGCGATGCTTTCTTCTCAAAGGGAATGGTATTTATAACAGGAGAAACCGACGGCAGGCAGGATGTATATCTGCATATATGTAACTATGACAAAGACATTCCAGGTAAAAGGATCACTCTTTTCTTCCATAAGAGACTGGAAGCCTGGAGCCCTTCCGTTTCAATACCTGTTGCCCTGAGATGGGGGCTGGCTGAGATGAACGATCTGATCTTCTGATTATGATTCAGGAAGGTACTCCTCCTGAATATTTGACAGCGAGTTGTAAATGTTGCTTTTAGCCTTTGGATATATCTTTTCAAGGTTCTCAAGCAGGTCTCTCACTGATTTTCTTTTTGTCTCCTTATCGTAAGGACATTTCTTCACCTCGGGTCTGAAGTCGCATATTGCGGCATACCTTTTTGTCTCTTCATCAGTGACCAGGGCAAGGGGCCTGATTATCTGCATCTCGCCCTTGAAGATATTAAGCTTTGGAGGCATAGTGCTTATAGAACCCTGGAATGTCATATTAAGCAATAGTGTCTCAACAATGTCGTCCTTATGATGTCCGAAAGCAATCTTATTGCACTTTAGCTCTCTTGCCAGGCTGAACATTGACTTCCTCCTGTTCCATGAACAAAGGAAGCAGGGTTGTTTCCTCCTGTCTGTCTCAAAGTTGACATGTGCCTTCACCACATGAAAAGGAACATTTATTGATTTGCAGAAGTCAGAAAGGAACTCAACATCAGCATGATATTCAATATTTTCAATATCGACGTAAACAGCTTCAATGCCGAATTTGAAAGGAAAGCTCCTGCTGATATGGTAGAGAGAGTGAAGCATGACAAGGGAGTCTTTGCCACCCGAGAGGCCACATAAGACCCTGTCTCCCCCGTGAAGCATATCATATTTCTCAATAGCTTTGCCTGTCTTGCGCTGGATACGTATCAGGTACCAGTTATAGTTTTCATTCTTTTTCATTTTACCTCAGATAACCGGCGCCTGAAATGTGCTGCGTCACCCCATTTGCCAAGTCCTATTTTCATTCCAGGCAGAAGTCCGAGGTTAAGGCCACTTACGTTATTTTCATCAATATCTCTGGCAACCGGTTTATGTTCATATAGTTTATATCCCTCCCTGTATTGAAGTGGTGTCAGGTTTGGCATTATCACATTTGCTCCCGCCAGAATTGCTTTCTCCCTGCCAGCCTGATCAATGGCCTGCATTGCTGTTGACGCAACGATGTTTATATCCTTCATTACGATGCGCATAATTGAAATCATTCTCAGAGTAAGCTCAAACCTCTCCTTCATGAAATAATCATCGGCACCTTTTTCTCCTAGCGGAGTGTCTGAATGTTCGATGAAGGGACCCATGCCACACATGTCAATGTCAAAGTCGCGCATGAAGAATACATCATCAACAAGATCATTAAGGGTCTGATGTGGCAATCCGATCATAACCCCGGTGCCGGTCTGATATCCTGAATCCTTTATTGATTTTAGGCACTCAACTCGCTTGTGATAGTCATGGTGGCCATCATCCGGGTGTATCTTCTTATACAGGTCAAGGCCTGATGCTTCTATTCGCAGAAGATAGCGGTGTGCTCCGGCATCAAACCATCTCCGGTATGTTTCAGGACTTTGTTCTCCAAGTGACAGGGTAATTCCGATTTCATTATGTGAGATTTCCCGTATTTTCCTTATCAGGTATTCAATTCTATCTGTGTAATGCTCCCCTTCGATTTCTCCACCCTGTATTGCAATTGAAGCAAGCCCGAGCCTTTGCGCCGTGGCCGCCGCCTCAAGAACCTCATACTCACTTAATGTGTAGCGCCTGATTTTCTTATTTTCCTTTCTTATACCGCAGTAGAGACAGTTTTTACCGCAAATGTTTGAATACTCTATCAATCCTCTCAGGTAAACTTTATTTCCAAGGTATTTCTCCCTTACATACGAAGCAGTTTTATAGAGTATCTGAGCCTCCTCCTCGTCGCATTTAAGCAGAGTAATTATATCGTTACGGGTTATTTCCTTTTTATTTAAAAGGGTAACTATTTCAGATTTCATTGGAGCAGTTTATTTACCAGAAGAAACAACCATAATAATTATTTGTTAATAACATTACAGATAATAAGGCTGAGGTTGAACCCTGATTTACACCTTTGCAAAAATAATCTCTTTGTGAATACTTTTTAGATCAGATGCTGTTTTGCACCATGTAATTACGTACCCTGTTTGCGTGGTTCTTGTCATCCATATTCAGTTGTCTGAAGACCTCAAACGGTTCAGGCAGGCTTTTACTTTCGGCAAAGGCCTGAAAATGAGATTCTCCTGCTGATTCTTCAATATGAATTGCATATTCAAATGCCCTTTTTCTTGAGGGGTGACCCTTAAATGATTCAATATTTTCCCGGATATCTTTATTTGCATTCTCCAGATCCTGAACATTGGAAAGCATAATTTCCGCAGGGAATTCGTGATAGACGCGATAAAGCTCTTTCAGGTTCTTGAGTAATGCAGCATGGTTTTTCTCCTCAATTGCTAGGTTCCACCAGAAGTTGCTGTCCTGAGGGAAAAGATTGTAAAACAGGAGGTAAAGATCGGATACGTTAAGCTCCAGTTCAATAGCCTCGTTGATGTATTTGTCCAAATCCGCTGCCATATTTTTAAAAACACAAAAGCATATGATTTTGTTCAAAAAAAGTGCCAATACTTTAATTTTCATATTTGATGTCTTTTGAACTTTATTTTCATTATCAACGTTACTGTCATTTCTGACAAAGCCAAAAGAAATTAGCGTTTAGGTAAAGGATGAAATAAAATGAATAATTTAGTTGCTGTTTTAATTTGAATTTTAATAAATACAATGAAAAGGGTTTTTGCTGCTTTAATAAAATATCTGCTATTCTGGTTTTGTTATTTTCTTTTTTTCAGGCTTCTTTTCCTGATATACAACTTTGACAAGACGGTTCAGATGGGGCTTTCAGATTTCTTCGGGGCTTTTGTTCATGGCTCAAGGATGGATCTGTCAATGGCAGCCTATATCACAGTAATTCCCGGATTACTGCTTGTTATATCTCCTTTTGTCAGCCATCGTATTATTTCAATTATTATAAGGTGGTATACTATCCTGATCCTTGTTATAGCCACTTTTTTTGGTATTCTCGACATGGGCCTTTATTCTGCCTGGGGCACAAGGCTTGATGCTCAGGTAGTGCCATATCTTACTGATCTGACAGGTATCAGGGCAACGGTAAGCATATGGATGGCGCTGATAGCTCTTATTGCTGAAGCAGCAATAGTGACCGGGTTCCTGTTTCTTTTTAACAGGATTTTTTCAATTCCTTTTATAAAAGCTCCTTCAGCCAGATGGTATGCTGCACCTGTTATGTTATTCCTTACAGCAGCACTTATAATACCTGTACGTGGCGGACTCAATACCGCGCCTCTCAACTTCGGCACTGTTTATTTCAGCGAGAACCTTTTTTCAAATCATGCTGCCTATAATTACCTTTGGTCCTTTAACCATGCCCTGCTTCACAAAAAGGTGAACAACAATAATCTTCATTATTTTTCTGATGAGGAATGCAGAAAAAATATTGCACCAATTTATAACCTGAACCAGGAGCAGCCTCCTCTCTTTATCAGGAGAAAGAACGGTGACACCATCAACGTGATTTTTGTGATGCTTGAATCGTTTTCAGACAAGGTCATAAAACCGCTTGGCGGATTACCTGATATCACCCCCTGTCTGAATAAACTGTGCGGTGAGGGGATCCTTTTCTCATCGTTTTACGCCACCGGAAACCGTTCTGACAAGGGTATATCATCTTTTCTGGCTTCATATCCTGCTCTCATAAAGGCATCTTCGATAATTCTCTATCCTGAAAAGATGAAGAAGCTGAGCTTCCTGCCTGACTTTTTCAGAAAAAAAGGATATAACCTTTCGTTTTACTATGGTGGTGATGTAAACTTCTACAATACAAGCATTATCCTTGTGCAGTCAGGAGTGAAAAATATTGTCTCACGAACTGATTTTCCTCTGCAGATAGCCACAAAACAAAAGTGGGGGGTTCCTGACCAATATCTTTACCAGCGGGCTTTTGAGGACATGGAAAAGATGAAACAGCCATTTTTCAGCATGGTGTATAACATAAGCAGTCATGAACCCTTCGATGTTCCGGGCTTCAGTCGTATCAAAGGAAAGAGCGCATCAGATATGTATTGCAATTCTGTTGCCTATGCCGACAGTTGCCTTGGCATTTTTGTCAATAATCTCAAAAGAAGCCCCTTATGGAAAAATACGCTGGTTATAATATCGGCCGATCACACCTCTCTTAAGCCGGGACCGACAACCTTCAGAGATACTGCAACTTACAAAATTCCAATGTTATGGCTGGGAGGAGTGGTTGATACCACCTTTGTATGTAATAAGCTGGCAATGCAGACAGACCTAGGTCCTACACTAATTCAGCAACTGGGATGGACCCCGGAACCATCATATTTCAGCAAAAACATGTTTGGTTCAAAGAACTATGCCTTCTTTCTTCATAATGAAGGGTGGGGCTTTGTTTCAAAGGAGACAGGCTTCTTCATAGATTTACAGGCTCACAAACAGGAATATTACTATGGAGAAAACAATCCAAAGCGCGACTCCCTGGTAACATTTGCCAAGTCGTTTGTGCAGTACCTGCATACCGACTTTCAGAATAAGTAGGTTATATTTTGCCTTTTGAGATATCGCCGCTGTTAAACCCGGTCATAAACCATGTCTCACGCTGTTTGGATGTTCCATGTGTGAACGAGTCCGGCACAACGTATCCCTGTGATCGTTTCTGAAGCCTGTCATCTCCGACTGCTTCAGCGGCGTTCATTGCTTCCTGTATGTCTCCTGCCTCAAGGATATTCTTCATCTGCTGGGCATAATGTGCCCAAATACCTGCAAGAAAGTCGGCCTGCAACTCCACTTTGACACTAATCCTGTTCGCCTCTTCTTCGGAGAGGCCTCTTTTTGCTTCGTCGGCTTTAGCCAGGGTGCCAAGAAGATTTTGCACATGGTGTCCCACTTCATGAGCAATGATATACGCGGCAGCAAAATCACCCTGTGCGCCAAGCTGACTCTGAAGTGACTCAAGGAAATCGAGGTCAATGTAAACTTTCTCATCTTCAGGACAGTAAAATGGTCCGGTTGCAGCAGCAGCATAACCGCATGCCGATTCAACACTACTGCTGAAGAGCACCAGTTTCGGCTGTCTGTATTCCAGTCCGCTCTGCCTGAATATCTCACCCCATACATCTTCGGTGTAACCAAGCACCACTGATACAAACTCACCCATCTCTTTCTGATGTTCTGTAAGTTCAATGTTGGTTGTACGGGTATCTTCTGTCTGGGTACCACCGCCCAGATTCTGCAGGAAGCTCTGCGGGTCACCTCCGAGAAGTAAGATTATAAGCGCAATTACCAGTGTCCCTATACCACCGCCAATGACTTTTTTGCCTGTTGACATACCGCGACGATCCTCAACATTGGTGCTTTGTCTTTCTCCTTTCCAGCGCATAGTTTTAAGATTTTTGGATTGCTATATGTTTATAAAGTTATGCTAAAAACGGGTAAAACAAAAATGACATGGCCGAGGTAGCATGCAGCCCCTCTCCCGGCCTCTCCCCGGCACGGGGAGAGGTGTCCATGCAAAAAATGATCCTATGGGTTAATTATGTTTTGAAGTTTTTAAGATAACTAACCCTTAAACACGCAAACAGGAATACTGAACCGCCAATTGAAACCACAAATCAATAATCTTTAGCAGTATTTCATATAGCCAAACCTGTACCAGGCACGCTTATCATTTGTTATATTTAAAAATAATTCTACCTTTCGCTCATGGCAAATGAGACAATTATGCGTTTTAAAGTGTATAAATCAGAGATTTACCTTTATAATATTGCTGCCAATGTTGGCTATCTGAAATATTCTGCGGGATTGTAATCTTTCCTTTCAGATTATTTCTTTATTATTAAAGCCAATAAAAATATTATGATAAGCAAAAAACTTTTAAATCCGGAAAGCATAGTAATAGTAGGCGGATCAGATGATGAATCAAAACCAGGGGGTGCAGTTTTAAGAAATCTCCTAGATTCGTCATTCAAAGGACCGATATATGTTGTTAATCCAAAGTCGGCTATAGTCAAAGGAATGAAGACGTTTACCACTGTGAATGATCTTCCTCAGGTTGACCTGGCTGTTTTAGCAATACCGGCACGTTTATGTACTGAAACAGTAAAGGTACTTGCCAACAAAAAAGGCACAGGTGGTTTTATTATTCTCTCGGCCGGTTTCAGCGAAGAGACAAGAGAGGGTGCCATCATTGAAAAGGAGATAGTATCAACAATTGAAAGCAAAGGTGGGTCGCTCATCGGACCTAACTGCATAGGCTTCCTGAATAACTCATACAACGGGACCTTCACCAGGCCGGTTCCGGAACTTACCTCTGGCGGCATTGATTTCATCTCGGGCTCAGGTGCTACAGCGGTATTCATTATGGAGGTGGCAGTACAATGCGGACTGTCGTTTTCAAGTGTATGGTCAGTAGGTAACAGTGCACAGATAGGTGTGGAAGATGTCCTTGAGCATCTTGATGATACGTTTGATCCGGAGAAGAGTTCAAGGATAAAATTGTTGTATGTCGAAAGCATCTCACGACCTGATAAGCTTCTCAGGCATGCATCGTCACTAATTAATAAAGGATGCCGGATTGCAGCCATCAAGGCTGGCGGATCAGAGGCCGGGTCAAGAGCCGCTTCGTCTCACACTGGAGCAATGGCCTCGTCTGACGTGGCAGTTGATGCACTGTTCCGTAAGGCAGGGATAGTAAGGTGTTCAAGCCGTACAATGCTTGCAACAGTAGCCTCACTTTTCACATATAAACCTCTGAATGGCAAAAGGGTGGCTATAGTGACCCATGCAGGAGGCCCCGCGGTGATGCTTACCGATGCCCTCAGCAATGGCGGACTGGAGGTCCCTCATATTGAGGGTGAGGCTGCCAAACGGTTGCTGTCAAAACTATTTCCAGGCTCATCGGTGGCTAACCCCATTGACTTTCTGGCTACAGGAACGGCTCAACAACTGGGAGAAATTATTGATGCATGTGAAAATGATTTTGATAATGTTGACGCTATGGCTGTCATTTTTGGCAGTCCGGGTTTATTCAGCGTAGATGATGTATACTCTCTCCTTGATGAAAAAATAAGGAGCTGTAAAAAACCGGTATACCCCATACTGCCATCTATCATGAATGTAAGAAGAGAGATAGATGAGTTCATAGCAAAAGGGAATGCAGTGTTCACCGATGAAACACTTTTCGGCAAGGCTCTTTCAAAAGTATGCCGTACACCTGCACCTTCCTCAACTGATTTTGTACGCCCACAGGTAAATAAAACTGAGATAAGAAAAGTAATTGATAATGCCAACAACGGATATCTTGCGCCTGAAGATGTGAGAACACTCCTCGTGGCAGCAGGCATCAGTTGCATACCTGAGGCTGTTGTTTCAAATGCTGATGATGCAGTAAGATGTGCTCAAGAGGCAGGCTTTCCGGTTGTCATGAAAGTGGTTGGCCCGGTACATAAATCTGATGTTGGAGGGGTAGTGCTGAATGTCACCAACGCTGAACGCGTACGTTCTGAATTTGCCAGAATGATGAAGATACACGATGTTAAGGGCGTCCTCATTCAGAAGATGATCAGCGGAGCAGAACTTTTCTGTGGTGCAAAACGCGAAGAGAAGTTTGGTCATCTGCTGATGGCCGGTATGGGCGGTATCTTTATCGAAGTATATAAAGATGTTGCATCCGGACTGGTACCGGTATCAGTACCGGAAGCTGCATCAATGATCCGTTCTCTAAAATCATACAAAATAATAAAAGGTATAAGGGGTGGCAAAGGGGTTGACGAGCCTGCCTTTGCAGAAGTGATAACCAGGTTATCAGCATTGCTTGAATGTGCCCCGGAGATTTTTGAGATGGATATAAATCCTCTGCTGGCAACAGAAAAGGTAATTACAGCTGTCGATGCCAGGATAAGAATAGAAAGAATCTGAGAACACTTTTTTTTACCACTTTTTGTATTCAAGGATGATTTTCTGACCCTTTTTGTCTTTATGTACTATTTATTATTAACAACGGGCAAATTTCACACATGGCCACAAAATGTGCAATAGGATGCATAAATAGTGAGTTAATACTGCAAAGTTGATAAAAGGCAGTTTTCAAAAATTTTAAATTATATATATTGCCTCCGTTTTAGAGGCACAAAAATTGAAATTTTATGATTAATACCCCGATAAATAACGAAATCGTAAGGAAAGCAAAAGAGCAGTGTGGCGTTAGTGATTTGGGTTCAGCAAGTATAAGGGAGATTGTAAAGCTTGTCAATACTATAGAACGCGAGAGCGGCATTGAATATATCAGGATGGAGATGGGAGTGCCTGGCCTGCCTGCTGCAGAGGTGGCTGTTGAAGCGGAGATAGCAGCACTAAAGAAGGGTGTGGCATCCATTTATCCTGATATTGAAGGTATACCGGAACTGAAGGGTGAAGGATCAAGGTTTGCAAAGTTGTTTCTTGATCTTGATGTCGCCCCTGAACATGTTATTCCTACAGCCGGCTCAATGATGGGTGGTATGGCAACTTTCATGGTTGCCAACCGTAATGATCATAAGAAGGAGGGAACCCTGTTTATTGATCCGGGCTTTCCGGTTCAGAAGAGTCAGATTAAAATCCTCGGACAGGAATACCAATCGTTTGACGTTTATAATTACAGAGGTGAAAAGCTAAAAGACAAGCTTGAATTATACCTTAAGACAGGGAGAGTATCAACCATTCTTTATTCAAACCCTAATAATCCTTCGTGGGTATGTCTTACTGAACAGGAGCTTGAGATAATAGGCACGCTTGCAAAGAAATATGATGCCATTGTCATTGAAGACCTTGCCTATTTCGGGATGGACTTCAGGGTTGATTATTCTGTGCCTGGCAAACCGCCTTATCAGCCTACAGTATCAAAATATTGTGATGATTATATCATACTTGTTTCAGGCTCAAAGGCTTTCAGTTATGCCGGGCAGCGTATTGCCATCATGATCATTTCAGATCATCTTTTTGCCAGACGTTATCCGGATCTCCGCAGGTACTACTCTTCTGATGTCTTCGGAAGAGCAATGATTTTCGGTGCTGTTTATTCATTGTCGTCTGGGGTTACCCACTCTGTGCAGTTTGGGTTTGCAGCTGTCCTAAAAGAGACAAACGAAGGCAGGTATAACTTTGTTGAGCAGACAAAGGAATATGGCAGAAAGGCTGCCATAATGAAACGGTTGTTTACAGAAAACGGATTCCGGATAGTATATGACAGAGATATTGACAGACCGGTAGCCGATGGATTTTATTTTACAATCTCTTACCCCGGTTTCACAGGTAATCAGCTTCTGGATACATTGCTTAATTATGGTATAAGTGCAATAGGGCTTCATATTACAGGAAGCGAACGGCATGAGGGATTGAGGGCTTGTGTCTCACAGGTGAGACAAAATCAGATGGATGTTCTTGAGGAGAGACTAAAACTCTTCCGAATGAACAATCCGGTCAGATATAAGGTTGAATAGATTTAATATTACAAACTATAAAGATCAGCAAATGGCTAAAGTTAAAGGTGCAGTAGTAATAGACACTGAAAAATGCAAAGGGTGTGAGGTGTGTGTTGTTACATGTCCAACACAAACGTTGGCCCTGTCACATGAAGTGAATGGTAAGGGCTATAATTACTCTTATGCTGCTAATCCTGAAGTATGTATAGGCTGTGCAAACTGCGCAGTTGTATGTCCTGACGGGGTTATCACAGTTTACAAGATTAAAGTTGAGTAATCGGAAAGAGAAAACGATAAATAAATGGAAAAAGAACTGAAACTGATGAAAGGCAACGAAGCTATTGCTGAAGCAGCAATACGCGCCGGTGTCGACGGTTATTTCGGGTACCCAATCACTCCGCAGAGTGAGATAATTGAATATCTGATGGAAGCAAATCCGGAAAAAACCACAGGTATGGTCGTTCTCCAGGCTGAGAGCGAAGTGGCTGCCATTAACATGGTTTATGGTGGTGCAGCATGTGGTAAGAAGGTGATGACCTCTTCCTCTTCACCCGGGATAAGCCTTAAACAGGAAGGTATAACATATATTGCAGGGGCTGAGCTTCCCTGTCTTATTGTAAATGTTGTCAGAGGGGGACCGGGTCTTGGCACAATACAACCGGCCCAGAGCGACTATTTTCAGGCAGTCAAGGGCGGCGGTCATGGCGACTATCATCTTATTGTTCTTGCTCCGTCGTCAGTACAGGAAATGGCCGACTTTGTAGAGCTGGCTTTTGATCTCGCATTCAAGTACCGTAACCCTGCAATGATCCTTTCTGACGGCGCTATCGGCCAGATGATGGAAAAGGTAGAGCTTAAACCGGCAAAGAAACGTAATGAAGTACTTCCTGAGTGGGCAACAACAGGGAAGCCTGAGACCCGCAAACGGAATATCATTACCTCTCTCGATCTTGATCCTGAGGCACAGGAGAGGTTCAATCTTAAGCTTGTGGCTAAGTACAGGGAGATACAGGAGAAAGAGGTCAGGTTTGAAGAGTTCGATACAAAAGACGCCGAATATATATTTGTTGCTTACGGAACGAGTGCCAGGATATGCCAGAAGGCAGTTCAGCTGGCCAGGAAGGAAGGCATTAAAGTTGGTCTTCTGAGACCTATTACTCTCTTCCCCTTCCCGAAGAAAAGGCTTAATGAGCTTGCATCACAGGTTAAAGGTATGCTGGCTGTTGAGCTGAGTGCGGGACAGATGGTTGAAGATGTGATGCTTTCGGCAAACGGAAAGACAAGGGTTGAACACTACGGAAGAATGGGTGGCATGATTTTCACCCCTGAAGAGGTGGTTGAAAACCTTAAAAAGTTCATTAAAGGAGAATAAGTCATGGCAGAAATAACACAAAAAGATATAATCAAACCTGAGAATCTTGTATACAGGAAGTCAAAGGTTATGACAGATAACGTGATGCATTATTGCCCAGGTTGCGGACATTCTACTGCTCATCGCACTCTTGCCGAAGTAATTGAGGAGGAGGGGCTGCAGAGCAAAACCGTGGGTGTCACACCTGTGGGTTGTTCTGTGCTGATGTACAACTATATTGATGTTGATTTCCAGGAAGCAGCACACGGAAGGGCACCAGCCCTGGCAACAGCCATTAAACGCCTTCTTCCTGACAGGTTTGTCTTTACCTATCAGGGCGATGGTGACTTGGCTGCCATAGGCACAGCTGAGACCATCCATACATGTAACCGCGGTGAGAATATTCTCATTCTCTTTGTAAACAACGGTATTTATGGAATGACAGGCGGCCAGATGGCTCCCACAACCCTTGTCGGAATGAAATCATCAACATCGCCTTTCGGTCGTGACGCCAAAACAATGGGGTCACCAATTAAGATGGCAGATATAGTTGCACTTCTTCCGGGCACATGCTATGTGACCCGCCAGAGTGTAAACACCGCTGCAGGCGTAAGGAAGCTCAAGAGAGCTATCAAGAAAGCCGTTGATTATCAGAAAAAGGAACTCGGAACCTGTTTTATAGAGGTGGTTTCCAACTGTCCGTCAAACTGGAAGATGACTCCGGTTGAATCGAACAAGTGGATGGAAGAGCACATGTTCCCGATGTACCCGCTCGGTGATATTAAAGTACCGGCTGAAGAATAAACATTCATCACATCAAAACTGAAAAAAATGACAGAAGAGATAATTATAGCAGGTTTTGGAGGACAGGGTGTACTCTCCATGGGTAAAATAATGGCTTACTCGGGAGTGATGCAGGATATGGAAGTAAGCTGGATGCCTTCATACGGACCGGAAATGAGAGGCGGAACAGCTAACGTAATGGTAATACTCAGCGACGAGAGAATAAGCTCTCCGATTATCAAGAAGTTTGACACGGCTATTATCCTTAACCAGCAGAGCATGGATAAGTTTGAGGAGAGTGTTAAACCAGGCGGAACGCTTATTTATGACAGCAATGGCATAACCAGGCATCCCCAGAGGAAAGATATTGCCATTTACAGGGTTGACGCTGCCGAGGAGGCATCAAAGCTGAAGATGCAAAAAGTATTCAACATGATTGTCCTTGGCGGTTTCATGAAGGTAAACCCGATACTGAAACTTGAGAACGTCATTAAAGGACTTAAAAAATCACTGCCTGAAAGATATCACAAACTTATTCCTTTGAATGAGGATGCAATAAAAAGAGGCATGGAGATTATTCAAAAAATCTGAGATTGAAAGACTGATAACAGAAACGGGGCTCTTTAATACGGCCCCGTTTTTATTTTTCGTAATAGTGCATCTCCTGGATGTATTTCCACACGGGTGCCGGAAGAAAATACCCGATATCTTTTCCCTCTTTTATTGCACCTCGTACGAAAGTACCTGATATCTCCATTAGTGGTGCTGGTACCATGGTCACATCGGCCATTGCTAAGATATTCTTTAACACCGGGTTTTCACTACTTTTTATCCCTGTTCTCGGATAGACATAGATCCTGAATCTTCTAACCAGCTCTTCAGGGTTTTTCCATTTGTGGAGAGTAAGGAGGTTATCTTCTCCCATTATAAGATAAAAGCTGCGGTCAGGATATTTCTCGGTGAGAAAGGCCATGGTATCAATAGTATACGATGGCTTTGGAAGAGAGAACTCAATATCGCATGCCCTGAACCGTGGATCATCTTCAATTGCCAGCCGCACCATGTAAAGCCTGTTTCGGTCATCGAGAAGTGAGACTTTTTCTTTCAGAGGATTATGTGGGCTTACAACAAACCAGATCTCTTCCAGATCGGTATATTCGACAATATAGTTTGCTATTGCCATGTGTCCGATATGGATCGGATTGTATGAGCCGAAGAATAATCCTGTTTTCATTACCTGTTATCAATGAAACCTGAGACTACTTTTGATATCTCTCTGCGGGCCTTTTCAAGGTCGTCATTTATAATAATAACATCAAACTTATCTGCCAGGGTAATCTCTTCAGCCGCCTTATCAACTCTCATTTTTATTTTGTCGTCAGGCTCTGTTGCCCTTTTCCGGAGTCTCTTCTCAAGCTCGTTTACTGACGGAGGCATAATAAAGATTGAAATTGCGTCGTGCCCAAAAATTCTCTTAAGATTTATGCCTCCCTTCACGTCAACATCGAACAGGGGTGAATTGCCATTATCCCATATACGTTGAAGCTCACTCCTTAGTGTTCCATAGAAATGGTCTTTATATACCTCTTCCCATTCAACAAACTCATTGTTTTCAATGCGTTTTCTGAATTCAACGGCCGGAATGAAATAATATTCCCTGCCGTTCTTCTCCTGGCCCCTGGGTTGGCGGCTGGTGGCAGAGACAGAGAATTCAAGCGGAAGGCCGGTGCTGAGAAGATATTTTACCAGCGTTGATTTACCGGCACCGGATGGCGCCGATACTATTATCATTTTCCCGCTCATAAAGATCAGTTAAAAGCTGTTTTAGAGTACATTCAGAACCTGTTCCTTTATTTTCTCCAGTTCATCTTTCATTGTAACAACTATCTTCTGTATTGAGGCGTCATTGGCTTTAGAGCCAAGTGTGTTAATTTCGCGCCCCATCTCCTGGGCAATAAAACTGAGCATTTTGCCGTTTGAGTCTTTGCCGTTCATTGTCTCAATAAAATAGTCGCAATGTTTACGGAGTCTGACTTTCTCCTCATTTATATCGAGTTTCTCGAGATAAAAAATTATCTCCTGCTCAAACCTGTTCATATCAACATTCTCTGAGCCTATGGAGTCTTTAAGTGAAGCTGTCAGCTTTTCACGCACTTTGGCTATTCGTTCTCCCTCGTATGGGGCAATGCTGTCAAGGTAGTCAAGTATCTTGTTTACTGAGGCGGAAAGGTCTTTCTCCAGGGCTTTGCCCTCTTCAATGCGATACTTATCAACAAGACTGAGGGCCTCATTAATCATCTTTGACGCCATCTGCCACTCTTCATCTGTAAGCTCCGGTTTTTCGCTCTTGAGTGCTTCCGGGAGCCTCATTATTATAGAGAGGGCTTCAACACCCGGGTCAATACCCAACTCTGATGATACCTCTGAGAGTTGCCTGTAATAGTTCTTAACACTGGCCTTATTTATTACCGGCATCAGCTCATCATCCATGATATCAAAGCTAATGAACAGATCAATTTTTCCTCTCTCCAGCTTTTTGCTCAGAAGGTTCCTTATTTCTATCTCTTTCTCTTTGTATAGCCAGGGAACCTTTGTATTAAGGTCAGCCTGTTTGCTGTTAAGCGACCTTATCTCCACGCTTATTTTCTTCTGGGGGGTCTCAAGTACGGATTTACCGTACCCTGTCATTGATCTGATCATTGGCAAATGTTTAGTATATGTAAATATAGGTTTTTTAGCTGAATCAGAGCAGGTCAAGTTCAACGGTAAAATGCCTCATTATGGGTGCTTCGTATTTTATTGCCATCCCTCGTTTTATCTCTTTCCTTCTTTCATAGATATTAGCCAGGGCAACAGCAACGTATTCCATGTGATTATTAGTGTATACACGGCGCGGAACAGCCAGTCTCACCAGTTCAAGAGCAGGGTACCTGTTCTCGCGTGTGACAGGATCGCGGTCGGCCATGATGGCTCCGATCTCCACACCTCTGACACCTCCTTCAAGGTAAAGCTCAACAGCCAGTCGTTGTGCCGGAAACTCGCTCTGTGGTATATGAGACAGAAATTTCTTTGCATCGATAAAGATAGCATGGCCCCCAAAGGGCTCCTGAAGAGGAACACCATAGCTTTTTATCTTCTCTCCGAGGTAAGCCACCTGTCCTATACGTGACTCGAGATAATCAAACTCAGTGCCTTCATACAGACCCTGTGCAAGTGCATTCATGTCGCGGCCCGACATGCCGCCATAGGTGACAAAGCCTTCGAACATGATATTGAATGTGGAAGCCTTGCGGAAGAGCTCCTTATCGCGGAAGCCAATAAACCCGCCCATGTTGACAATAGCATCTTTCTTTGCGCTCATTGTCATGCCATCGGCATATGAGAACATCTCCCTGGCTATCTCCCTTACGCTTTTACCGGAGTAACCATCTTCGCGTGTCTTGATGAAATAAGCATTCTCTGCAAACCTGGCGGAGTCAATAATAACTATTACCCCGTATTTGTTGGCCAGCTCCCTCACACCTCTGAGATTGGCCATGCTTACCGGCTGACCTCCTGCGGTGTTATTGGTAACAGTCATGAGTATACATGAGATTTTTTTTGCCGGAGTCTCTTTCAGAACCTTCTCCAGTTTACCCAGATCAATGTTTCCTTTAAAAGGATCAATGAAACTTGTGTCTTTTGCAATATCAACGGTGCAATCTACAGCTTCGGCTTTTCGAAACTCAATATGCCCTTTGGTGGTGTCAAAGTGAGCATTACCCGGAACAACATCGCCTTCCTTTACAAGAACTGAAAACAGTACGTTTTCAGCTGCTCTGCCCTGATGAGTTGGAAGAAAATATTCAAAACCTGTAATATCAGCTATTGCTGCCTTGAGATGATAATATGATGATGCCCCGGCATAGCTCTCGTCTCCTGTCATTACGGCAGCCCATTGTTTGTCGCTCATTGCTCCGGTACCTGAATCGGTAAGCAGGTCAACAAAAACCTGCTCTGATCTCAGATTAAAAAGATTATATGATGCTTTTTTTGCCCACTCTTCACGCTCACTACGACTACTCCTTGTAACTGGCTCGACCATTTTAATTTTAAATGGTTCACAATATGGTAAATTCATTGCTTTAACATTTTTTATATTTTTGTAAATAGGTGAAATTAATTACCTGGTAAACAGGTTACGGAAGGGAATTAACAGATAAAATGATCCCTGTTTTTGATATTAAGAAGTATCAAAAGTTTGTTTCTTACCATATGAACGCAAAGATTCATGGTTTTGGCTTTATTTTTGCAAATATAAATTTAAGAGGGGAACAAAAAACTGATATAAAACAATTGTTGTAATGAGGTTGAGGATTTTTTTTATTGTTTTTATTATTTTAAATATTTCAGCCTTAGAATGTCTCAATGCGCAGGAGGCATCAAGGGCGGCACGTACTATAAAAACTTCGGCAAAGGCAGACTCTCTGTCATTGAAGAAACCTGACCTGATTCATTGTGTTCTGCTTAAAGAACCGGAAATACCCTCTGGTATAAAAATTGACAGAGATGCCTCGGAAAAGTATCTTGAAAAGGTCTATTCATCAGGATCAATGTGGAGGAACCGTCAGGACCCTCTGAGGGTTGAAATAGGGGAGCTTTTGTATGCCTGTAAAAGGCCTCCGTTTGATTCAACAAGAGTTTATCTGATCTCATACCCTTATGATTCCATTAGGGTGCCATGGAAAAGTTTCTTTGTCATTGACTCTGTGAAGATTTCTGCACCTGTAACAGTGCCTGATACAGCTTCTGTTGACAGTACCAGGAGCCAGGAACCAAGGGAAATAGTTTTAAGAGCAGGAGACAGGACACGCAAGGTTAAACTGTTACCTGATAACTCAATACAGGCGAAGAATGATACACTGTTTATCAATGATTCTGTCTACACCTTTATAAGTGGCATAATCCCTGCAGCACTTCCACGCAAGAGCGCTGACACAGTTTTATACTTTATTGCCGATACCCTTTCATCGGTTTCACTTCAGAAGGGTGACGGGCCTTTCAGAAAGATGAAATATCCGTTTGTGACCGACACCATTGCAGCTGCAGTAAGATCCCTCTTGTCGTTCCTTGATGACAGGGATTCTACCCTGATTACTTTTTCAGGACAGGGAAGGGGGCACACAGACATCTGGTTAAACAGCAACTCGGATAATTTTAAACGCTTTTGGATTTATGATGATAAGGGAGACTCAGTAACTGTATGGATTGGAAGTCAGTCGAGAGATACAATCATACTTAAGACTGAGGAAGGTGTTGATTTCAGGAGACATGGTTTAAAAGATGAGCTTGTACATACACGTATAAAAACCGTTTCAGCAAGGGATGAGTCGCTTAGGGCCGTGCAGTTTAATAAGCTTAAGCCATATACATGGAGTTACAAAGGCGATATGTCAGTTCTCTTCTCCCAGGGTTATTTTTCAAACTGGGTTTCAGGAGGCAACAGCTACTACTCCTCAGCTATAGATTTGAAAGGTTATCTCTACTACGTAAACAAACAGAGTCAGATATCATGGACAACAACCGGGCGGTTTGCCGTTGGGCTCATTAAAACCGAAAATGTCAGCATGAGAAAAAACCTTGATATTATTGATATTTCTTCTAAACTGAACCACAGAGCATTTAATAAGGTCGATCTGAGTGGACAGCTTCAGTTTAAAACACAATCATTTCCGGGTTACAATTATTCTAAAACACCGGCTGAAACAACCTCAAAATTCTTTAATCCTGCCACACTTATTATTGGTTATGGTTTGGATTATAAGCCAATGAAAAATATTTCGATAAACGTCTCTCCTTTATCCTACAAGGGAATTTATGTGCCGGATACTGCGCACATTGATCAGACACTTTATGGTGTTGACAAAAACAGGAGGTCAAAAAACGAGATGGGTATATATACGACAGTTAACACTACAAACACGATATTCAAAAAGATTACCCTGGTAAATAAATTTCAGTTCTTCAGTAACTTCCTGCATGAGCCACAGAATGTGGATGTAGACTGGGAAATGACGGCATCCGCCAGCCTGGTTTGGTTTGCCGATATAAAGGTCAACACATTCCTTATTTATGATGACGAGACGCTGACTCCTGTTTATGATAAGAAAGGGAACCCTGTGTATGATGCAAACGGAATACAGAAGAAGAGTCCGCGCGTACAGTTTAAGGAGCTCCTTGGGGTTACTCTGGCATTCCGCTTCTAAAGAGGTTTTGTATAGACGCGGAACCTTTTTACAATGACACCACCCAGGCGTTCGTATTCACCTCGCATAGGAAGATTGTCTTCAAGAACCAGGTGACTGTCAATTGTTTTCATTTTGCATTTTATTGCTGAAGCCAGCATTTTGGCACCCATCATGGTATCTATTCCCTGACCACGGTATTCGGGCAGAATTCCTCCAAGTACCATCAACAGTGTCTTTGATCTTTTGGCTGCCCACAATATATAAAGTAATCCCACAGGCAACAGTTTACCACCAGCGCGTTTTATTCCCTCACTCAGATCAGGTATGCCCAGGGCAAACCCAACCAGTGTACCTTTTTCATTTGCAACAACTTTTACAAATTCAGGAGATAATAGCATCAGGTACCTGTCTCTGAGCTCTTTTTTTTCGATCTCTGACAGAGGAACAAAACCATATATTTGCATAAATACCTGATTCATAAGTTCAAGTATATCAAGGATGTATGGTTTTAACTCTTTTTTGGAACCAAACTCAATAACCTTGAGATCACTGCGGTTGTTTACCCTTGAGGTTATTTTTTCATAGACAGGGGGGAGTGAATCCGGAACAGGAACGTGGTAGTTTACTATATTTTTCTTCTTAACATAGCCTTCTTTTTCAAGCAGGAGAGGCATATAAGGAAAGTTATTTGCCGAGGTCATCACCTGGGGCACATCAAAACCCTCAACTATAAATCCTTCAGGGTCTTTGTCTGAGAAGCCAAATGGCCCAACAAGATCTGTCATTCCTTTACCTTTTGCCCACGTTTCAACGGCAGTTATCAGTGCATGAAACACTTCAGGATCGTTATCACATTCCATAAAGCAGAACCTGCCGTTATTTTCGTTAGCAGTCTCATTATACCTGTGACTTATTATGCCCATAATTCTGCCAACAACTTCCTTTCCGCGAAAGGCAAGCAACATTGTAGTATCGGCATACCTGTAAGAGTTGTTTTTTTCCTTATTGAACAGCACCCATTCGTCCTGCCATATAGGTGGGAGCCAATTGGGATCCTTGCTATGAAATTTTTTGGGAAGGTAAATGAATTGTCGTAATTCTTTTTTGTTGTTTACTTCCCGGATATCCAATGACATATTCAGCTAAAATTTCGTTAAAGATAGCTTTAATATGAAAAACTGCAAATCAGGTGTTCAAATGAGCAAATCCAGAATAGTAAAGATTGAAAACAGCAGTCCGGCCACCCCGTTTAGTGTCCCGAAAGCAAGGCCCACCCTGCTCAGATCATGGGGTCTGACAATAACGTACTGGTAGACGAGGAGCGAGAAAAATATAAGAGCCCCTGCCCAGAATAGTATTCCTGCTGACATAAAAATACCAATAAATACCACCAGCGAGACAGTAATAATCCGCAGAAAAACCGATACGAGAAGCGCATTTTTTCTGTTTATTGCCGAGGGCAATGAGTGAAGTCCTGTTTCCCTGTCGAAGTCATCATCCTGCAGGGCATAAATAATATCGAAGCCGCTGACCCAAGTAAGGACAACGCCTGAGAACAGCAGGGGCAGAAGGGCAAAATGACCCGTCACGGCAATATATGCTCCTATAGGAGATAGGCTGAGGCCAAGGCCAAGGAAGAGATGGCATAGTGTCGTAAACCGTTTTGTAAAGCTGTAACCCAGGATGATAATTAATGCTACCGGAGAAAGGATAAGCGCCATGTTGTTCAGCATGGCAGCTGAGGCAATAAACAATAAAGATGACGCAATAGTAAAGAGTACAGCATTATGCAGTGTAATTTTACCTGAGGGTATCTCTCTCTGTGCAGTGCGCGGGTTAAGCTTATCAAAGTTTCTGTCGGCGATTCTGTTAAAGCTCATTGCTGCACTGCGGGCAAACACCATGCATGCAATAACAAGTAACAGAGATTTTAAAGTGAATACATAGCCATCGCTGGCAACAGCAATGGTGAACCCAACAAAAGCAAAGGGCATTGCAAATATTGTATGGCTGAACTTTATCAGCGACAGGTAGTCATTTGCCTTTCTCAGAAAATTGGTCATAATTGATCTCTTCTTTTAGAAGATATAACTGTCGGAAGGGTTTATTGTTTATCTGAGCGTTGCTCCCAGCTCACGACTGAAAGCATTGGTCAGTGAATTCATTATCCTCTCGATGTTATTGTCGGTAAGAGTTTTGTTGTCATCACGGAGAATGAAACTGACGGCATATGATTTCTTATCCTTGCCCAGCGAATCACTTTCATAGACATCAAACAGGTCAACTTCCCTCAGGAGATGCTTTTCAGTGTTAAATGCTATCTCGCGTATGCGGCTGAACTTAACGCTCCTGTCAACCAGAAGAGCTAGGTCTCTGCGTACCCATGGGAATTTCGGCAGCTCTGAAAAAGCAATTTTATTTTTTTTCTGGATATTAAGCAGGTTTTCCCAATCGATATGTGCATAGAAGACCTCCTGTTTGATATCAAACTGATGCAGATATTTCTTTGATATTGAACCAAACGAAGCAATCTCAAGGTCACCTGCCTTGTAACAAAGCGCATTGCTGAACCACTTGCCGGAAGCATCTTCAACTGAAAGTGAACGTATGTTCACGCCAATCCTGTTAAGAATCATTTCTACATATCCTTTCAGATGAAAGAATCCGGTGGGAGCAGAAGGAGTATTCCATCTCTGCATGGCTACTTCGCCTGTGAGGATAATATCAAGATCCATTCTTTCTGTAAAATTGTCTGTTATCTCCTTAGATCCTTTATCAGGCTTACTGAAATAACTATAACCAGACTCATAAAGTTTAAGACTCAGATTTTGCCGGTTAATATTCCATGAGACGGTATTTAACATCCCCGGTAAAAGAGAGAGTCTCATTGCATTAAGGTCTGAACTGAGAGGGTTGGCAAGCACCACCATTTGTTTAGTATCATAATCTCCGGTAGCTTCATACCATGCCGAGGGTGTCAGTGAGTTGCACATTATCTCAGCAAATCCGTTTGAAGTGAGCATGTCTGAGATATTGTTCAGCACCTTTTCCCTGTCTGGTTTCTCAATGTGGGTAAGAACGGAACTCATTCCCACTCCGGTTTCCACATTGTTGTATCCATAAATGCGAAGTATCTCCTCAATCACGTCAGCCTCACGTGTGACATCAACTCTGTAAGGCGGTATTTCGACCTTAAGTCCATCAGTGTTTTCAGCCAGGATGTCAATGTCAAGGCTCTTAAGTATGTTCTTTATAGTGTTGGCAGGTATCTCTTTACCGATAAGCCTGGTTGTGTTTTTGAATGACAGGTCAACCTGAGCTTTTTTAACAGGTGAGGGATAAATATCCGTGATGTCTCCATCTATTTCGCCACCTGCAAGCTCAAGGATAAGCAGAGCCGCTCTTCTGATGGCATATACAGTTATTTCAGGATCAGTACCGCGTTCAAACCTGTATGAGGCGTCGGTGTGAAGATCGTGACGGCGCGATGTCTTACGGATAGATACCGGGTTAAAGCATGCACTCTCAAGAAATACATTCTTTGTTGCATCCTTTATACCTGATTTTAGTCCGCCATAGACACCGGCAATACACATACCTTCGGTCGCATCGCATATCATCAGATCTGACGAAGCCAGTTCATGCTCAATACTATCGAGCGTGATGAATTTGGTCTTTTCATTAAGCGTTCTGATTATCACGCTGTTACCGCTTATGGTGTCAGCGTCAAAAGCATGCAGGGGTTGTCCCAGCTCATGAAGTATGAAGTTGGTGATGTCAACAATGTTATTTATAGGTGCCAGCCCAATTGCTGAGAGCTTTGTCCTGAGCCACTCAGGTGATTCCTTCACAGTGATATTTCTTATTGTAAGCCCGGTATACCTTATGCATCTCTCGGCTGACTCAACTGAAACCTTCAGAGGACTCTTTTTTGTTCCGGGTTTGAATGCATTAACATCAGGGAGAGTGACTTTTACAGGGCTTTTAAGATTGAAGTATGCGGCGAGATCACGCGCAACGCCAAAGTGAGAGCTGCAGTCAATGCGGTTTGGAGTAAGGCCGATAGCAAAGACAGTATCTCTTACAACCTTAAAATAATCAGCAGCAGGTGTACCCGGCTTAATCCCATCCTCAAGAACAAGTATACCCTCATGTGAGGAGCCAATACCTATCTCATCCTCTGCACATATCATTCCTTCTGACTGCTGACCACGTATCTTTGATCTTTTAATCTCAAACTGTTCCTTACCCTTGTAGATTATTGCACCTTCAGTTGCCACCACAACTGTCTGACCTGCTGCAACATTTGGTGCTCCGCACACAATATTAAGCGGCTGTGCTCCTCCGGCGTCAACAGTTGTTACACTAAGCCTGTCAGCATCAGGATGTTTAACGCATGTAAGCACTTTGCCAATGACAAATTTTTCAAGGCCCCCTTTAATTGACTCCCACTCTTCAATACCTTCAACTTCAAGACCTATGCTTGTAAGAATAGCTGAGAGCTCTTCAATACCACAGTTAATATCCAGGTAATCTTTTAACCAGTTGTAAGAAATATTCATGAAAACTCTATTTTATAAACTTGTGAATTGCAAAAGTAAGAAAATTAAAAAAGGTACGGATGGGGGTGCCATACATTCTTAAGTTTACCTATTTGACTATATTTGTATTCTTAATATAGAAGAGAATGAAAATAGAAGATAGCGACAAGCTTATACTCATAACAAATGACGATGGATTATATGCTGCGGGCCTGAAGGTTTTGGCTTCGGTGATGGAGGAATTCGGGAAAGTGGTGATAATTTCTGCCACTGAAAGCAGAAGCGGAATGTCACAGGCACTTACTGTAAAAGAACCATTGAGAGTAAAGCTTCTTGAAGAGACGGAAAGCAGACGCATCTATGCATGCAGCGGAACACCTACCGATGGTGTAAAGCTGGCGCACAACCAGCTGCTGGAACGTAAACCGGATATCCTTGTTTCAGGGATTAACCATGGATCAAATGCGTCGGTGAGCGTACTCTATTCAGGCACCATGGCAGCAGCTATTGAAGGATGCCTTTACGGAATAACATCTGTAGGATTTTCTCTTAACAGTTTCTCTCCCACAGCCGACTTTTCAGTGTGTGCCGATTATATCAGAAAAGTGATGAAGATTCTCGACGGGAGCCCTCTCCCGCAGGGTATATGCCTGAATGTGAACATTCCTGCTATCCCTGTTGATCAGATCAAAGGAATGAGACTCTGCCGTCAGGCTATGGGTAACTGGCAGGAGGAGTTTGAAAAACGCAAGGACCCGATGGGCAGAACATATTACTGGCTGACAGGCTATTTTCAGAATAGCGAACCGGAGGCTACCGACACTGACGAGTGGGCACTTGAAAATGGTTATGTCTCTGTTGTACCTATCAGCGCAGATATGACAGCTTATAACTATATTGACAAGCTGAAGAGCAAATTATGAAAAACGGATTTCGTACATCATTCAATAACCCGGTCACCGGCATCATAGCAGGATTATTGTTGCCTGCAATCTCATGGGTTGTTTTCTACCTGTTCACATCAAACGGACTCTCCGTGATTGAATACTACAGGCACACCCTGATTATTGGAAATGTGACGCAGATATTGAGCGTGTGCGTTTTTACAAACATTATTATATTCCTGGTATTCAATAAACTGGATATGCTCGAAGCTTCAAAGGGTGTTCTTGGAATTACAATTATCTGGGCTTTGCTCGTCTTTGGAATAAAACTATTATAAGATGAAGTATTTTATCCTTTCAGGAGAGCCCTCAGGAGACCTGCACGGATCAAACCTCGTCAGGAGCCTTCTGAGAGAAGATCCGCATGCAGATATTGCATGCTGGGGAGGTGAAATGATGGAACAGGCAGGAGCAAGGCTTCTGAAACATTACCGTGAACTTGCTTTTATGGGTGTCTGGGAAGTACTGGTGAACATGAGAACTGTGCTTGGCAATTTTAAAAGATGCCGTGAACAGATATCAGCGTTCAACCCGGATGTGGTCATTCTCATTGACTACCCGGGTTTTAATCTGCGTATAGCAAAGTATGTGAAGAGACTGGGCATAAAGGTATATTATTATATCTCTCCGAAATTCTGGGCATGGAATGAGTCCAGAGTCAATCGTGTCAAAAGATCTGTAGACCGGATGTATATAATCTTTCCATTTGAGATTGACTTTTACAGCAAACATGGATATGAAGCCCATTATGCAGGAAACCCGCTTGTTGATGAGATTGAAAACCGCAGGGCTTCCATGCCGGAGAAAAGAGAGATTATGACTTCTCTTGGACTTGGTGAAAAACCTGTGATTGCACTTCTCAGCGGAAGCCGTAAACAGGAGGTAGTGTCAATATTACCTCAGATGATTAAGGTTGTAGAGGATTTTCCTGAATATGAGTTTGTTGTTACAGCTGTATCACATATACCTCAACAGGTATATAAAAACATTATAGGAGAGTTGCCGGTAACGGTTGTCACCGGAAAGACATATGAGATACTCTCAATAGCTGAAGCTGCCCTGGTAACATCCGGGACTGCCACCCTTGAGACCGCATTATTTAACGTTCCACAGGTGGTATGTTACTGCACAAGTGGTCTTACCTATCATCTCTCAAAAATGGTGGTTAAGGTCAGGTTTATATCACTAGTCAACCTGATCATGGACAGGGAAATAATTGTGGAACTGATACAGAAAGACCTTAATGTCTTGAGACTCAGAAATGAACTCTCATATATCCTGAAAGGAGGGTCGAAGAGAGGACAGATGCTGGAAGATTATTCAGTTTTAAATAATGTTCTTGGAGGAGCAGGGGCCTCGTCACGTATAGCAGGCGATATTGTAAAGACACTCAAAACGCCAAGGCAATAATGAGCAGGTACTTATTTTGCACCTTTTTGTTTTTCATGACGTTTTTGGCCGAGGGTCAGAAAATATCTGTCAGGATGTATGCAAGAACAAAGCCTTCAACATTTGTCTTTACACCTCAGAGCGGATACTTCAAAATAGGTTTTGAAAGTGGTGATACTGTTACTGTTAAACAGGGAGAAACAGTTATCATTTCTAAATATGAAAATAAGGTATTGGTTAAAACTATTACAGGCATAACAAAACTGGCTGATACAGTTGTGGTGATACCTGTTTCCGGCACCAGTACTTTTATAATTCGACAACCCGGTAACAGTGAGCAGCCAAAGATACTTAACGGAGCAACAAGAATTTACCTATACTGTGGCTCACTGATGATATTGAATATTACAGACATTGAATCATATCTCCCCGGTGCGGTAAGGGCTGAGGCAGGCATAAGGGGGCCGGAGGAGTATTTCCGGACACAGGCCGTTATTGCCCGCACGTATGTTTACAGGCACATGAACCGGCATGGTCTTGATGGCTATAATCTGTGCGATGATGTGCACTGCCAGGTCTATTCAGGTTTAATAACCGAACAGCCGATAAAAGACGCGTGCAAAAGCACTTCAGGAATGGTGTTGGTTGACAGTGACACTACGCTGATAATTTCGGCCTTTCATGCAAACTGCGGTGGTGAAACTGCTTCCTCAGAAGATATTTGGACCACAGCAGAACCTTATCTCATATCCGTGCGCGATACCTTCTGTATAGCCTATAAGCCAATAAGCTGGGAAAGGAAAATCCCTATGGCTGACTGGAAAAATTTTCTCTCTTCAAAAGGAATAACTGTAACCAACGATCAGTCAATTGTTCCTTCAACGCCCTCGACCCCTTCGCGTGTGCATGACTTTGTCATTCTCGGCATTTCTGTGCCAGCAGGAGAGATACGCAGTTATTTCAATCTTAAGTCGACATTCTTTTCTGTCAGGAAAGATGCAGACACCCTGGTATTCACCGGAAAAGGATATGGTCACGGAGTGGGCCTATGCCAGGATGGTGCACGGGCAATGGCATTAAAAGGAAAGAGTTACATTGAAATAACAGGGTTTTATTATCCGGGCACGTTTATTACAGACATAAAAAATGCTCACCTTCCGGCAATGCCGTGATACTAATTTGAATATTTTTGTTCTCAAACTATAAGTTATGTATGCAGTTCTCAGGAAAGAAATAACAGGATTCTTCAGCTCTCTGACAGGATATGTTGTTATTGTTGTCTTTCTTCTGGCCAATAGTCTGATAATGTGGGTCATGCCTGGCCAATGGAATGTTCTCGACAGCGGTTATGCCGGTCTTGACACACTATTTGTCATCTCACCGTGGCTCTTTCTGTTCCTGGTTCCGGCTGTGACTATGCGAATGTTTGCCGAAGAAAAGCGGCAGGGAACACTTGAACTGCTGATGTCCAGACCACTGTCTGAACGGTCGGTTATTTACGGCAAGTTTCTGGCATCTGTGGTGCTTGTTTTCATATCTCTTATTCCAAGCATCGTTTTCATTATTTCTATTTGGATTCTTGGTGAGACACCTGGTAACTTCGATCACGGAGGGACTGCAGGATCATTTATCGGACTCTTCTTACTTGCAGCTGTTTACGCTTCTATCGGCCTCTTTGCCTCATCACTTACCGATAACCAGGTAGTGGCATTTATTATTGCAATAGTACTTTGCTTCTTTATCTGGACAGGGTTTGATTACATCTCTTCACTTAATGTCCTTTCAAAAGCCGATGAGTTTATCGTCAGGCTGGGTATAAATGAACACTATCGCTCAATAAGCAGGGGAGTGATTGACTCTGCTGATATTGTTTATTATCTTCTTGTAACAATAATTTTCAATGAGGCTACACGATTAAGCCTTCTTTCTAAAAACAGGAAAAAGGCATAACCATGAAAAGAACAACAGAAAATAACCGCAGCCGGATTCAGACAGGCATTGTTTTTTCAGGAATAATACTTCTCCTTATCCTGTTGGCTTTAATGCATTTCAGGCTGGACCTTACTGAGGATCACAGGTATACACTTTCAACTCAGACAAAGAAAATACTCTCAACACTGAATAAGGATGTACTTGTCACAGTATATCTCGATGGAGATATGCCAATAGGCTTTAAGAAGCTGCGGCGTACAACAGAACAGTATCTTGATGAATTCAGGGTTGTTTCTCACAGAAAAGTATCCTACAGATTCGTGAACCCATCGGCAGGCAATAATGAACCGGCCAGACAGAAAGTCTATGATCAGCTCATTGATAAAGGGTTGACTCCGGTAAATGTTCTTGCAGGAGATAAGGAAGGAGGGAAGACACAGAAAATGGTTTTCCCGTCGATGACTATTAACTGTAACAAGGTTGAACTTCCTGTCAATTTTCTTAAGAATGACCCTTCTGTCTCAGCTGATATGAACCTCATTCACTCTGCCGAAGGATTGGAGTATGAGATAATTCAGGCTATTGCCACCGCTACATGTGACTCTGTAAGAAAGGTTGCATTTATTGAGGGTCATGGTGAGCTTGATGAGGTACAGGTGGCCGATGCAACAATGGAGCTTGCAAAATATTTTACTGTAGACAGAGGCTCAATAAACGGGACCCCCGGTATTCTTAAAGGCTATTCAGCAATTATAATTGCCAAGCCTGAAAAAGAGTTTACTGAGAAAGATAAGTTTGTTCTTGACCAGTATATAATGAATGGTGGTAAAGTTCTCTGGCTGGCAGAAGAGGTGAGGGTAAACAGTGACAGCCTGGTAAACGGAGGCACCGTGGCATTTTATCAGCCATTGAATTTTGAAGATCAGCTCTTCAGGTATGGTGTTCGGATAAACCCGGTATTGCTGCAGGATCAGAACAGCCTGCTGGTGCCTGTAAGAATGATGAACGGAGGATCCAGAACACAATATGTCCCTGCTCCATGGATATATAACCCGTTCCTGAAACCATCTCCCGGCTCTCCGGTGACACGTAACCTGGTGG
>JGI20214J51650_10000160_pt1 | contig 41170 bp, 22 predicted proteins | sample WetSurMetagenome_FD_51650 | JGI IMG/M metagenome (IMG submission 51650)
TTTTTAAAAAATTCTATAGTTTCTTGTTTTTTGCCGGCATTGATCCTAAGAGTTACAGATCCGGGGTACATATGATGACGACCAAACTGAAAAATCACAGGCTCAATCGGATATTGCAATGATTTGATATTGATATCATTGACTACGCCAACAACTTCCTTCCGGTTTTCCTTTGAAAACAATCCGACACTTTTACCATCGAGGGTATGCCAGCCAAGTTTTTTATAAGCAGACTCATTAATAACAAGGGCATCTCGATCTGTTGAAAAATCATTTGAAAAAAATCTTCCCTGAAGAATTTTCAATCCAAAAACATTGAGATAATTTTCATCTATATCACACGAGAGTAATTCCATCCCATTTGGATATGAGCTTTCTTCAGAATAGATTTTAAACCGGTTATTGAAATTGAATCCGGGAACAAACTCAGTGATGGATGCCTTCCCATATCCATACTGCGACTGATATTTTTCCAATGCCTGAACAAAAAGGTTTGTTTTCATCAACCGGTTATCACCTTCTCCCAGCGATCGTACCGAAATAGTGATCAGGTTTGATTTATCAAATCCTGTTTCGTGGTTTTGCATAAAGGAAATTTGTTTGAAGATAAATAACTGAGTTGTTGCAAGTATTACGGTAATAGCAAATTGAATGACAACAAAACTTTTCTGAAAAGTAATTTTGGTTTTATCCGATACCTTATTACGAAGCAAAACCTTCATTGGTGAAGGTCGTGCCAGAACAATGGAAGGGTAGAGACCTGAAATGAGTATAGTCAGAAATCCAAATCCGGCTGCTCCTCCCCAGAATACCGGATCTGAGATATTAATGGATATATTCTTTTCAATTAAGCTGTTGAAAGCCGGCAACAGGAGATATACTCCAAAGAAAGAAATAATCAGACTNCAAAATACCAGGAATGCCAGTTCGGCGAAGAAATCACGGATAAGAGTTGCTGATGTTGCACCATTGACTTTTTTAATAGCTGTTTCAACATTCCGTTTTGCTGAATTTGCAATTGAAATGTTCATGAAATTAAGGCATGCAATTATCAGGATCCCTAATGCTATTGCTGAAAGGATCCATAAATATGCTGGCGCGACTGTGGACACCAGATCACCTTCAAGTGAAGTGTTCAGATGGCTCCCTTTAAAATCAGTAATAAGATAATTATGCCTGTTTTTCATGAAATCGGGATAATAGGTTTTTTCAATACCTGTCAGTTTCTGCTCAAATCCCGGAGGTATACTATTCCCTTTGAAAGTAACAAAGGTAAATAGTCCGAAATGGTACCATCTTTCGCTCAGATCAGTGAAATATTTATATCTGAATTTATCCGACAACAGATAATCAAAATCGAGAATTGAATTTGTTGGGATTGTATTGATAATACCTGCAACAGTAAATGTAAAATCCTCAAATTCAAATGTTTTACCTAAAGGATCAGTATTACCATAGAGTTTTTCTGCAAGTCTTCTTGTAATAACAGCTTCAAATGGATCCTCGAAAAGTGTGGCCGGATTCCCTGCCAGTAACGGTATATTGAAAAATTGAAAAAAATCCTTTTCAGCAATTGTTCCTTTCTGGTTTTCAAATCTATTGTCGCCGACTTTTATATCGCCATAGGTTCTTAGCAATCCGACCACCTTATCAATCTCAGGATAGTCTTTTTTCAGGACATCAGAAAGTGCCAGAGGAGTTGATGCTCCTACAGTTCCATCCTGTAAGTTTTTGGTTACAATACGGTGAATAATTTCACCGTTCGGGTTGAAATTGTCAAACGAAGTTTCATACCGGACATAGAGAAGAATAAATAGACTTACAGTTACTCCAACTGACAATCCTATAATGTTTATCCAGGCAAACTTTTTGTTAGTTAATATGTTACGGATATTAACACTTAAGAAAGATTTCAAATTTCCCATATTCGAGTTTATTAAGAACTATTATTCGTATCGCAGAGCATCAACAGGGTTTCTTGTTGATGCCCGCCAGCTTTGCCAGCTCACCGTTAAAATGGCAGTTCCAAATGCAATAGTCCCCGCCAAAACAAAAATCCACCAACTCAATATAGTTTTATAAGCAAAATTTTCCAGCCATCTATGCAACACATAGTAAGCGAGAGGAATGGCAACAATGAAAGCAATGGCCACGCATTTTACAAAGTCTCTGTTTAACATGACCATTACTTCTGAAACTTTTGCACCATTGATCTTTCGGATGCCTATTTCTTTTGTACGCTGTTTTGCTAAGAACACAGATGTTGCTATTAATCCAAGACATGTTACTATGATTGCCAGAATAGAAAACAACAAAATGATGTGAGCCTGCCTTTTTTCATTTATGTAGTTTTTCTGAATCGCTTCATCTAAAAATTGATATTCAAAGGGATACCCGGGATTTATATTCTCCCATTCGGATTTAATAAAGCTTAAACCTGATTGAATATCATTACTGCTTAGTTTTATACCCATATGGTATATATCATTCTTCAAACTGATGCTGATTAATGCGGGTTCAATTTTTTCATGAAATGATTTAAAGAAGAAATTTTCAACAACTCCCAAAACAAGGAGGTCTTTTTTATTCCAGCCACTTTTAATACGCTTCCCAACAGATGATTTCCATCCCATCTTTTCAGCAAATGCTCTGTTTATCAATACTCCCTGATCTTTATCTGTACTAAAGTCTTTGGAGAAGTCACGACCTTCAATGATTTTTATTTTCATAAAATCAATGAAATTGAAATCAACAAAAAAGTATTTCGTTTGGATGCTCCCTTTTCCTGGATCATCTGGCGAACTGGCTGATGAAAAATGATATTTATTGGGAGGGAAAGAGGAGGCAAATGTAATATCTTTAATTTGAGGATTTTTTAATAATCTAAACCTCAGGGAGTTTGCTGTTTCAAATGTTTTATCAATTGGGACGGTTAAAATAAGGTCGGCTTTGTAACCTAAATCAGAGTGCTGAATGAATTTCATCTGTTTGAAAATTAATCCTGAGCAAATAATTAAAATGATAGAAATAGTAAACTGAACAGATAAATAGATATATGTTTTAGAAAATCCAGCAAACCTGGAAAATTCATGTCCTCTAATCAGACTTAAACCCCTATACTTTAAAATATTTCCAGAAATATATATTCCTGATAATATGGATATTGATAAAGTGATGCCGGTGGAAATAATTAAAAAGGGAATACTTGTAAGGTCTGAATTATTAAAATAAAGATTNATATAACGATCTAATACATGATGTATTGAATCAACAAAAAATATNGCAAAAATTAATGAAATCATACATACAATGATTGATTCAGCTATATACAGGGCATTTATGTTGTATGTTTCAGCCCCAAATATTTTTCGGACCCCTACATCTTTGACTCTTTTTGTAACAAGGGAAATACTTAGGCTAATATAATTTATACAAGCAATAACCAGTATGCAAATTGCAATGCTTAAAAAAATAAAAATTGTACTAATATCTCCAGTTGGTTCAAGATTATCTGCTATTGATTTGGAATACAAATGGATGTCAGAAAGATTCTGAAGTTTTACATTTAAAATATTTTTTCTGCTTTCGTCATCAACATATTTTTGGGCGTAATTCTTAAATTCTTCGGTAAATTGCTGCTGAGTGAAATTCTTAGATAAGAGCAAATAAGTATTAAAATTATTAAAATCCCATGATTGTTTAATCCAATCTCCCCAACTCTCCAGGCGAGCAGGTTCATATACTAAAAAATTAAAATGAAAATGTGAATTTGCAGGGAAGTCCGATACAACTCCAGTTATTGTAAGGTTGGTTTTGTTATCAAGAACAATTATTTTTCCTAATGGATTTTCTTTTCCAAAATATTTTTCAGAAGCGGATTGAGTAATCAATACTGTACCAGGTGCGTTTAAAGCATTGGTTTTATTTCCTTCAATAAAGCTAAAAGTGAAAACATCGACAATAGAAGGATCTGTATAAAACACTTCATTCTCAATGAAAGCTTTGTTGTTATAAGAAATGGTATTTGGCCCCCAAAGATTATACAATCTCACAGACTTCTCAACTCCATTAATGTATTCCGCGCAGTCAGGTCCTAACCTGTAAGTTACATTTGCGCTAAATTGCCCATTTTCTTGATTATAAGACAGAAGGCGAAAGATATTATCTTTTTTCTCATGAAAATTATCATAACTGATTTCGTTTTTGATAAATAAACCTATAATAATACAACAGGCGAAACCGATGGACATGCCAATAATATTAACTATAGTAGAAAATTTTTGTCTCCAAAGTAGTCTTATTTGCTGCTTAAAGAGTTCCATTTGAATGTGTTTTAATTACTAATTTTTGCATTTCACTGTTAAAATATTTATTCATACCTTAATGCATCCACAGGATTCCTTGTCGCAGCTCTCCAGCTTTGCCAGCTAACGGTTAAGATGGCCGTTCCAAATGCTATGATACCCGCCAGTCCAAATATCCATAAACTAAGATCAGTTTTATATGCGAAGGTCTGTAACCATTTATTCATTGCATACCATGAAATTGGACACGCCAAAACAAATGATATTGTTATCCATTTCAAAAGTCCCGCATTCAGCATCAACATTACTTCAGAGACTTTTGCTCCGTTGATTTTCCGGATACCTATTTCCTTGGTACGGTGTTCGGTACTATAAATTGATAGGCCGAAGAGCCCGATGCTTGCAATGAATATTGCCAGTAATGTAAATGCGAAAAGAAGATTCTCAAATCGTTTTTCCGATCTGTATTGCATGTCATAGGTCTCATCCAGGAATGAATACTCAAAAGAAAATGCAGGACAGATCTCAATCCAACCCTCTTTGATCTTTTCCAATGCCCCGGGAATATTCCTGCTATCAACCTTTATATTGATGTAATTCAAATAGTTTATGGTATTAAACAGTAGCAGAGGAGATTGTTCATAGTTTAATCCTCTGTAGTGAAAATCCTTAATTATGCCTGTGATCTGACCTTTAACTCCATTTCCCGGCACAATTACCTGACCGATAGGATTCTTAATATTGTATAATCTGATGGCTGTTTCATTGATAAGATAAGTCGCATTAATATCAGCCTGATTATCTGAAGAAAAGTTTCTTCCATCCTTTATTCTTATCCCCATGGTCTTTAAATAATAGGGATCGACGTAGTTATTGAAGAATTTATTTTCTTTGCCTTCTATATTAACACAACACCATGATCCCCAATAGTTACCAGGGATCCTGCTTGAGTACGAAACACTGATTACCTCAGGATTTTTTAACAAAGTCTCCCTGAATGACTCGAGATGGCCCGATAACTGGGAGTTGATTTTCAGATTTATAATTTCATTTTTATTGAAGCCCAGGTCTTTCTTTTTCATGAACTGAAATTGCTGATTGGCAAATAGAGTGCAGCTTATAAGGGTGATTGAAACCAGGTTCTGAAATACTATTAATCCATTCCTGATGCCGATATGATTTGAATGACCAGGGAAACCCTCTTTATTTGAATTTATATTGTATGAACTAATGTAAATACTTGGATAAATTCCTGTGATTATAATAAAAGCAATAACAGCAATTGAAAATTTCAAAATGTTATAGTGTGTGAAAAAATCACCAATACTTACAGAAAAACCTGTCAGTGAACTCAGTACGGGTTCAACAAACCATAGAAGCAGGAATGATAATGCAATTGAGATCAGAATGAAGAAAACCGTTTCAATAAGAAATTGCAATATTAACTGCGACTTGTGGGCCCCCTGCAGTTTTTTCAGACTTACCTCTTTCGATCTTGCCAGGGCATTGGCAATAGTCAGATTGATAAAATTTATGGCAGCCAGAAGAAGTATAAAGATTGATACAGCAATCAGTATCCTGTTATATAAGAGATTTCCGTGTTTTGTGTTGCTCTCATTTTCAACTTCAGATGAGTAATATATTGTTGAGAACGGTTTTAACCTGAACGGATCATTATAACCAACTTTCTTAAGAAGGTCAAGTACTGCTTTCTTTGATTCCGCAATAGGGATATCCTTTGGGAGTATAAGATAAGTAGGAAAGTTCCATCCATCATACTCCTTGAGAACACCTTTATACCTGATATATTCAAGACTGACAATAGAAGCTATAACATCTGTCCTGAAATGAAGAAAAGGCCGGTCTTTCATTATTCCGGTAACAGTAAAATCCCATTGATTCTGAAACCTTACAATTTTCCCGAGAGGATCAGTCTCCCCGAATAATCGTCTGGCCGTCGATTCTGAAAGAACTAAGGAGAAAGGTCTGATAAGTGCTTCTTCAGCTTTTCCTTCTTTTAAATCAAATTGGAAAACTTTAAAAAAGGTACTGTCGGCAAACAGGAGTTCCTTAAGATTGAAAGGATTGCTATTAATCTGAATGCCAACATCTTGCCAGAAATTGAGTCTGGTCGATACAACCTGGCTGCTGGTATTCTGGTTCAAAGCATGGCCAAGGAATGATGGTAAGCTTGCCCAATGTGCATCCAGCCGGAATATTCTGTCACTTTCAGGTACACTGCTATCATACTTGTTTTCATTTATTACATACGACCATATAATTATTACAGCGGCAATACTTATTGCCAATCCGGCAGCTTTAATAAGTGAAACAGTAATGTTCTTTCTGAAATTCCTTACAATAACCTTTAGTAAACCCGTAAAATGCATGACCAACAAATATTTAACAATTATGAAAATTCATTAATACTTATAATTTCTTAATTACTCAAATGGATTCCTACTTTCTTACCCCCTAAATCCACCAATTGGGGGACTTTTACTCTTGTTGAAGCTCTTAAAAGTCTTATAATAATTGTTTTATGGAAATTCATTCGTCGTAAACTTTTTTGATAATTGTACTTTCAAAGTCCTCAATTATATTATTATTTAAAGTAATTCTGAAACCTTGAGTCCCCCATTCTGAGCTTGTCGAAGAATGGGGGATTTAGGGGGTTAACTATTCATATCTTAATGCCTCCACAGGATTTCTTGTGGCAGACCACCAGCTCTGCCAGCTGACTGTTAACAGTGCTATACCAAGTGCAAGCAGGCCTGATAACCCGAATATCCACCAGCTCATTTCTGTCCTGTAGGCAAAGCCTTGAAGCCATTTATGCATTGAATACCAGGCAATTGGGGCTGCAAATATGTATGATATAGCAACCAGTACCATAAATTCTTTGTTGAGCATAAAAAGGATTTCGAAGGTTCTTGCCCCGTTTATTTTCCGTATTCCTATTTCTTTTGTTCGACGTTCTGACGAGAATATAACAAGACCCAGTATTCCGATACAAGAGATCACAATGGCCAGTATTGCAAACAGACTGATTGTTCTGGAAAAATACTCTTCGGAACGATACATCGAATCATACCAATCGTCATAAAACTGATATTTGACCGGATATCCGGGTAATATTTTCTGCCATTGATCAACAATAAATTTCATCCCCTGTCCTGTTCCATTTGGAATAAAACGGATACTTAATGTTGTGGGATATGCGTTGGAAGTGAACATAATACAAATCGGGCCAATGGTCTTGTGAAGAGAAGTGTACTGAAAGTCGTTTACCACTCCAATGATATCAAAGCCTCCAAAATTATTGAATCGTTTTTTGTCAAGATCGTTGAACCCAAAGTATCTGTAAGCTGCTTCATTAATCATGCATACTTTATCCATATCGCCCGGTTGAAGATCTCTTCCAATTATGACTTTCAGACCGAATGTTCTGAGGAATGCCGTATCAACCATCAGGCAAGGGATGCTCATATTTTTTGTCTTGTCTTCCAGATTTGGTCCCATACTCATATATATCTGGCCGGGAACACCTGATGATACAGTCAGAGATTTGACATAGGGAGATTTTCTGAATTCCTCAAGAAGGACCCCTGCTTTCTTCCAATCTGTCTGTGAGATGTTTGGAAGATCAAGTCGCAGTAGAAGTTCTTCATTAAATCCCGGATTCTTATGTTTCACATAGCTTATCTGTCTCTGAACCACAATGACACAAAATATAAGTATGATTGATATTGTGAATTGAAAAACTGTAAGTGAATTGCGTAAAAAGTTTTTTTTAATTTTTAAAATAGTTTTCCCACTCAGAATTTTCACAGGACTTGCACCGGCAAGAGCAACAGCCGGACCATACCCGCTTAAAACCCCAATAAAGAGAATAGTTAAGGGTAATACAATTCCGTATGGACTATTAAAGAGAATTCTAATATCGGTTGTAGTATTGAATATTATTTTGTAGAATGGCATCAGGAACCATAGGAGGATGATTCCCAAAATAAATGCCAGAAAAATAACAATGACGGATTCAAATAAATACTGGATGATAATAATAGCTTTGTCAGCACCTATACTCTTCTTAAGTCCGGTGTCTTTACTTCGTTTATTTTGTTGTGCAACTGTAAGGTTAACATAGTTTATGATAGCAAGTGAAAGTATTATCAATGCTATTACACCAAGCAGTCTTAATAAACTGAGATTACCCTGTTTTGTTTCTCCCCCGGTTGTTGTATCATGCAGATAAATATCTTTTAATTTAATAAAACCAACCTGTTTGTAGTATTTATCAAAAGGTTTTAGTACTTCAATCCGGCTATTAATTTTTGCAGCAAACTGATCAGGAACTACATTCTTGTTAAGCTCCAGAAAAATCTGGAAAGGCCATCTGTATGTACTCAGGTCTCTTGAATCTTCTATCCAGTTATTGAGTTTGAATTTTTCATTTTCGGCATTAACGATTATTCCTGCTGTTATACTCGAATTATCGGGGAAATCCCTGATAACAGCTGTTATTGTAACCGGTATAGATCCCCAGACCAGTAAGTTTTTTCCTATCGGTGATTCTGTTCCGAATATAGTTTTAGCAGTTTGTTCTGTAATTACAGCTGAATTTATATTTATAAAAGGAGTTGAAGTCTGACCTGAAACAAATTGTGGAGAGAAAATCTCAAAGAAATTTTTATCAACAGACATAATATCATCGAGATAGTATCCTTTGTCGTCGTACCTGATCTCAATAGGATGATTTGACCTGATTACCAGGCACCCATTATTAATTTCAGAATAATTTCTCATTAGAATATCTTTCACTCGGTAATCTATTAGACTTGAGTTGCCCTGTAGATCATTCAGCCTTACTATCTGATCGGCATTCTCATTATAACTATCATATGAATACTCTTTTATGAGAAATAGAGAAATTGCCAGACATATCGATATCGCAAATGCAAAACCGGCAATATTGATTATTGAGAATTTTTTGTTAGTACGGATGTTTCGCAATGCTATTTTCAGATAGTACAAAAGCATATATTAAGTATTAGTATTATACAACTTTCAGCTAATTCATTCATATCGGAGAGCCTCTACAGGGTTTCTCGTTGCTGCTCTCAAGCTTTCCCAGCTAACTGTCAGCAAAGCAATGATTAAAACTATTGTTCCTGCCAGGGCAAAAATCCACCAGCTTATTTCTGTTTTGTAAGCATAATTCTGTATCCATTTATTCATGGCATACCATGCAACAGGAACAGCGAAAACAAAAGCCAGAAGAATCCATCTCCCAAGATCTTTATTCAGAAGAGCCAGTATACCAATAATACTTGCGCCATTGATTTTTCGGATGCATATCTCTTTTGTACGTGACCGGGTTTTTTGAAATGAGATAGTGAACAGACCTATCATTGAGAGGAACAGGCTGATTAAAGAACAGGATACAATTAGTTTTATGTAGCTCTTATTTTCCCTGTGAAACCATTCGTAACGGTCTCCCACCGATTCAATGTTGACAGGATAATCCGGAATCAGTTCCTTCCACACCTGTATAATAGCTTTCCTGGCCTCTGTTGTCTGGTTTCTTGACGGTTTAACCAGGAGGTGTGATCCCTTTTTACTGAATGAAATAAAGGAAGGTTCCACCCACGATTTTAAATCCGAATAATTGAAATCCTTCACAATTCCTTTAATGATCATATCCTCCATCCCTGGCATCCCTTTGCCTATTAAACTCTGANCAGAAAAAAATCTTGCAAATGACTGGTTAACAACACAGTTCTTGGTGTTGTCAGACTGAACCTCAGAAAAACCTTCACCTTCAATAAGCTCTATTCCCAGAACTTTAAGATAATTTTCATCACCACTGAAACCTGCAGGTGAGTATTGCTTTTCCTCTCCATTCATCTGATATTTAAGAGAGATTAAGAAGTGCTCGAGTACCGGTGAGGCACCAACGACAGAAACAGAGTTGATTGATTTATATTTTATTAGCTCATCTTTAAAAACTGTCGTTTTATCGGAATACTGACCCGGAAGTTTTATTTCTATAACTGATTTATCAAGACCTATTGGTTTATCTGTTATGAATATCATTTGTTTGATGATGATTATTGAACATATTATCAGGGCAATGGAACTTGCTATCTGAATGATATTCAGAACAGGTATCTGTACGCTTTTTATCTGCCGGGTTTGTTCAGCCCTGAAGAAATTATCCTTGGCTTCAGAATGTACTAGGTACGAAATAAAAAGAAGCGTAATTATCCATAAAAATGCGATAACAGACAACATTATAATAATTTGCTCAGGCTGAAAGATGAATTTATTTGTGATGTTGCTCCCCGTTAACTTGTTGAAAAATGGAATAAGCTCAAACATCAGATACAGACTTGCCAGATATGAAAAACCTGTTAAGATTGAATTCTCAAGCATAAAACCGAATATAATTCCTGATCTTGAACCCCCATTTATCTGACNAATCTTAAATTCCTTAATCTTCATAAGAAATTTATTTGACAGAATTCCAAGGTAATTGAATGAAGCAATACCCAGTATCANAATTCCAATGATAAGAGCAACCCACAGATCTGTAATGTTACGACTGACTTCAACGGCCGATCCGCGTGTTGTGTCGAAATAGGCCTTGCGGAGAGGCTCAAGAAAATATGGGACGGGTGTACCAACATTGATAACCGGGATCGATTCTTTTCTTTCTAAAAAGAGTTTTTCCATTTCATCCTTGCTGGCTTGCTTTGAAAGTCTTATGTAACAACGGCTGTCTGATTCTCCAATCATACGGACCATATCGAAAACCAACTGTGAGTTCTTAACCGGTTTTTTAAATACTCCCGAGACAACCATTTTTTCAGTTTTATCCCGGTTTGCAATTTCAATGACCTTGCCTAAAGGCTCTTCTGATCCAAAATATTTCGCGGCCAGTTCATCTGATATTACGATATTGTTTTTTGACTCCAAAGCCCTGGCAGGATTATTGGATAGAAGTGAATACGAGAAGAAACTGAAGAAATTAGACGAAGCGCTTATTATAGCGGGTTGATCATAGTAATTTTCATTATTGATTACAATCTTCTGAGAACCGGAACTACTTATCCGGCAAAAATCTTCTACCTGCGGGAAATTGGCTTTCATATATTCAGCGGAGCCAAATTTGCAATAATAGATTTTCTTACCCGGGAACCATGGATCGTCACATTTCAGAGCAAATATCTGGTCGTTCCTGGCCTGGAAACTATCGGTGCCTAACTCACGACTCAGGAACAATATGACAAGGTTAAATCCTGCCATTCCCACAGCAATACTGACTATTACTACTGATGTGTTAAGCCGGTCTCTGAAAAGGTTTCTGAATAAATGTGTAATTCTCATGGTGTTTTGTATAATAATTTACTACTCATATCTCAATGCTTCCACCGGATTTCTTGTTGCAGCTCTCCAGCTCTGCCAGCTTACAGTAAGCACTGCGATGAGAATTGCTGAAATAACTGCTGCCGCAAAAATCCACCAGCTTAACGCTGTCTTATAGGCAAAACGATTCTGCCAGTTCGTCATAAGGTAAAACGAGGCAGGTATACTGATCACCATTGAGAATAATATCCATATAACAAAATCTTTATTGAGGAGATAGATAACCTCCCATACTGANGCTCCGTTTACTTTCCTGAGCCCTATTTCTTTCGTTTTCCTTGCAATGCTTATCAGAGCTATTCCAAATAGTCCCATTATAGCAAGGACTGTTGCAAGGATCGAAAAAGCTCCCGTTATCTTAGCCTGATTTCTCTCGGTCGAGTAGAACCTGTCGATTGTATCTGTAAGATAATTTACCTCAAATATGTTATCAGGATCAATTTGTGAAATTACCTGCCTGAACCGGTTAATAACATTCTTATCATTAATCCCGTCAGTCTTTATAGCCACAAGTCCCATTTTTTCCGGATTCTGCTGAATGATTGCCATTGGTTGTATTAAAGTGTGGAATGAATGGGAATGGAAATCTTTCAGAATACCTCTAACCTGGAACACATTGAGGTATAAATCACCCGCTTTCAGGTTGTACTTTTTAGCGCTTGATTCATTGAAGAGCACATCCACCCGTGGAGGTTGGAACGGTCCGAATGAAGAACCTTCAATTATTTCCATACCAAGAAGTTCCGGCATTCCTTCCCCCATGATCACCCCGTCAAATCTCATTTTCTCTCCCTCGGGATTAGCCAAAGTAATTGGCAGGAAATAACTGAAAGGAGGAATAAATGATGAACCTGCTACTTTCAAGACTCCCGGAATTCTTTCCATTTCGTTACGGATTGTTTTAAATCCAGCCTGTAATTTGGGAGAATTAAGATAATAGACCAGGATATTCTTTGGATTCATCCCCTGAATATCATTACGGGAAAAGTTGATCTGTTTTATTACAGTTAAAACGCTTACTAACAGTATCATGTAGATACTGAAATGAAAGACAAGGAAGGAGTAATCCCATTTTTTTGTCCGTGATTTCTCAGAGGTTTTTCCTGAAAGTAATAAAAGAGAGGGAGTTCTCGAGATTTTGGAGCCGATCAGCAACCCTGACATTGTCCCCGTAAAAATAACCACTGAAAGAAGCAATAGCCACATCACCGGATTTGTAAAAACCTCGTTTGATAAAGTTCTGTTCAGAGTATGGTTAATAAAGGTCATGCCGGAATCAATAACAAAAGTTGCCGGAATGAGGCTAAGAATAGTTACAAGCAACGATTCGAACAATATCTGTTTCCTTAGAGTATTTCGTGAGGCTCCCAATACTTTCCTTGTTCCAAGTTCACGTAACCTGTCGGATGTGGCTGCCCTGGTAAGAAAGATATAATTTGTCACCGAAATAAGAAGTATCAGGAGGGATATTGCCCAGTAATATTTAAGTTCATTCGCATTTCCTGTTCTTACTCCGTATCCTCCCGTTAACCCTGCAGATTTTAAATATATTTCATTAACCGGCTGGAGAGTGTATTCCCGTTTCTTGGCTTCCTCGTCTTTCACCATGTCTTTATATTTCTCCATTTTCAGGACAAGTGCCTGTTTGTCAGTATTTTTATCAAGAACAACATATGAAAAGAACTGTGGATTGTTCCAGCTCAGAGCAGGTGATATGCCGGCTCCGAATTCACCCAGCTGGATCTGAAAATTGACAAACAGCTTTTCAGAAAGCCTGATATTTGAAATAAAATCAGGGAAAAGTGTTGAATTAGGAGGCAGCTCTTTATAGACTCCGGAAACGTTAAGACTTAATAGTTCATTTGGGTTTAGTTTTACTAACAATATTGCCCCGAGAGGAGATGTCCTTCCAAAGTATTTTGATGCAATATTCTCCGAGATAGCTACCTCATTGACTGTATTTGCAGGGCTACCTGCAAGCATCCTGATTCGAAGAATTCTATAAATAGAAGTATCTGAAAATCCAAAATTCTGTTCAAAGGACATTTCATTTTTCTTTGTACCTATTGATACGTTAAAACCCTGGCAGAATCTGAAATACTCTTTTACCTCAGGAAAATCTTTCTTCATTTCCTCTGCTAAAGGGAATGGAGTATTGTTTGACTGACCGAAAACTATCCGGTTAACATTACGATAACCAGGAATAAACTTATCGAAAGAGTTTTCATGGACTATTAATGCCATCAGAAGAATTATGCATCCGAGTCCAATACCCAGACCAAGAATACTAATTGCCGAATGCACCTTATTCCGGCTAATATTCCTTATTGCAATTTTAAAGTTAGTGCTTACCATCTTGTTGTATAATTGATTATTGTTTTGACCCCTTATAACTTGTTAACTACTATCCTTTTCCCCCCCTAAATCCCCCATAAGGAGGACTTTAGCGTTGTTTTTGCGTTTAATAAATTCATATTTCTTTTGTTTTAGATGCTCTGCTTAAAAACCCTCAAGTCCCCCATATGGGGGATTTAGGGAGTCATTTACTCATAACGAAGGGCTTCTACAGGATTCCTGGTAGCTGCTCTCCAGCTTTGCCAGCTTATTGTTAGTACTGCAATAAGAATAGAAGAAACTCCTGCAATTGCAAAGATCCACCAGCTTAGCTTTGTTTTATATGCAAAGCTTTCAAGCCATTTGTGCATTATGAACCAGGCTACCGGTGTTGAAATTGCAAATGCGATTATGACCCACTTCACAAAATCCTTATTCAGCATAGCAAGTATTTCAGTGATTTTTGCCCCATTTACCTTACGGATACCAATTTCCTTAACACGGCGCTGACAGCTGAAAATTGAAATTGCGAGAATTCCAAGACAGCATACTATGATTGCACATCCTGCCAGCAATGAGAATGTATGCCTGAACTTTAGTTCTGATTCATACATTTTCTGTACAGCATCTTCAAAAAAACTTACCTCCACCGGAAAAGATGGCGAAAGTTCCGATGCTCTCTTCTTAATTATATCGATTGTTGAATTGAGTGATGTAAAATTACTGTTCTGTATGTTTACCAGGCAATACGATGCGGAAGCATCATTCCTTATTGCCAGTGAACCGATCGCCTGGTTAACAGGTTTGTAATGAAAATCTTTTACAACACCAATTATTTCGGAAGTATAACCTTGTTCATTCATCATACCCATTGAAATGGTACCTCCGATTGGATTTGTGATATTATTTTCACGCAGGAAGGTTTCATTCACAATTAATTTCTTTTTATCGGATGCGAGACTGTCGATATAAAAGCGCCCCATGACCAGCTGAAGTCCCAGCATATCAAATATTCCTGCATCAGAACTGAAAGTGTCAAAACTGAGTTGTTTCTTTTCTCCGTTCAGATTTAGCTGAGTTGTCCAGTACGAAATTATCTTGCCCGGGTAATACTGCGAAAATGAAATATCATTTACCTGCGGCACTTCCTTCAGTATATTCCAGAGAGATTCTTTTTTCTGATTCAGCTGCTCAGTTAGTTTAATGCCTATAATATTCTTCTGATTAAATCCGAGATTGCTGCTTCCGAAATGTACCTGTTTCTGCACCAGAAGAGTAAATGAAATAAGGACAATTGCAATTACAAACTGAAATGTAACCAGAGCACCTCTGTACGAAAAGTTTATCCTGTCAGGATTTACAGTTTTTTTCAGATTATCAACCGCCCGTGATGAGGAGATTCTTAATGCCGGAATAATGCTGAAGATAAGACTTAACAAAAGGATTATTGTTAGAGAGATTAAGATGAAACCAGGTGAATACATTAATTCCCTGGAATAATGTATCCCGGTATAATCAGTGATGAAGGGAGAAACCGAACTGACAATTTCAATTGCAAGCAACAGTGCAACAAGGAAAAAGAGAAACGATTCTGTAATGATGTTTATGAGGATGTTAAAACGACTTGCACCAATGACTTTAAGAACTCCTGTCTGTCTTATTCTCTCCTGCCATTGAGATGATGATATATTGATAAAATTAATAAGAGCGATAATAAGAACCAGAACTGCAACCAGAACAAGGATCTGGACTTTTTTCTTGTTTCCCGTGACAAGATAATTGCTGCCGTAAAGATCAAATTTTGAAAAGTATACTTTCTGGAATGAACTAAGCTTTACATTTTTATAATCTGCCTGACTTTGTTCAGGGAAAAGAGAAAGCATGGTTTTTGTTATCTGATCAGGATTAACACCTTTTTTCAGAAGAAGAAATGTCTGAAAATCACACCATCCCCACTCTGTATATTCACCTCCGTTTTCCTGAACAATCTTACGGGTGGCAATTGATGTTACAGCACTGAATTTAAGGCACGAATTGAATTTTTGATCTTCAATAACAGCACTTACGGTAAGATCTTTGTTGTTATTCAGCTTTATTGTTTTACCTGTAGCCTCTGCCTTTCCGAAAAGTTTTTCCGATAATGTTTTGGTAATTACGATTGTCATCGGTTCTTTGAGAGAAGTCGGCAGATTTCCTTCAAGCGGGTTAAAAGTGAAGAAGCTGAAGAAATCATCATCTGCGAAGATCAGATCAGATGTGATAGGGTCATTGTCTCCAACCTGAAATACAGGAGCTTCCCATGTTCCTCCGATTCTTATAACAGACTCTACCCCTGGAATTTTCGAATCAATATGGTCTTTTAATATTCCGGGAGTATAAATATGGTCCTCAAGTCCGTATAAATAAATCCGGTCACCTTTCTTCTGATATTTGTCAGTGGTCAGCTCACTGTAGCAGTATACAGACAGAATGATCACTAATGTCAGACTAACAGTCAGGCCCAGAAGATTGATAACATTTGTTACCGGTTTCCGGGTGAAGTTCCTTATTATTGTTTTTATCGGATGGTTCACAACCTTGTAATTTATAGGTTTAATGTATATCTGAATACCGTATCACTTTAACCTCAAAACCATAACTTTATTTATTATATATGCGATTATGATGCCAGAACTGTATGTGTCTAATATTCAGCAATATAATTGTAATGCACAAAATGAGTAGTAAACATATTTTACAATTAGGTGTAAAAAATATTTACATCTTGCTGAATTATCAGGGTCTCTTGTTTAATTTTGAAAAATAGCTAACAGGTAAGCGGCTTTATATTTAAAACTGAAACAGTAACAAATGAATCCGGGTAACATTCTGGTCGTTGATGACAACAGGAGTATTCTGAGTGCCATTGATATTTTACTGACACCTGAGTTTCAGGAAGTGACCCTGCTTTCAAATCCAAATCAGATCATTACTGAATTATCGAGGAAAGATTATAACCTCGTAGTCCTGGACATGAATTTCAAAGCGGGTGTTAATACCGGTAATGAAGGAATTTACTGGCTTGGAAGAATTAAGGAGGTTAATCCTGAGATTTCTGTTGTTATGATAACTGCTTACGGAGATATTGATATGGCAGTAAGAGCCCTGAAAGCAGGAGCATCTGATTTCATTCTTAAACCATGGGATAATGAGAAATTGCTGGCTACACTGAAACTGGCAATCCAGCTTAACCTGTCAAGAAAGGAAGTTGTTCATCTTAAAGAAAGAGAGATTGAGCTGAAAAAGGAAATTAACAGGGATCAAAAATTCATTATAGGGTCATCTCCTCAGCTGATGAAAGTCCTAAACCTGGTAAGAAAGGTAGCAAAAACTGATGCCAACGTTCTGATTACAGGGGAGAACGGCACCGGTAAGGAACTTATTGCACAGGAAATTCACAGACTCTCAGGACGGTCAGGTGAGGTACTTGTTACTGTTGATATGGGTGCACTAACCGAGACTCTTTTTGAAAGTGAATTGTTCGGGCATGTTAAGGGAGCCTTTACCGATGCCCGTGAAAACCGTCAGGGTAAATTTGAAATAGCAGGAAAAGGAACATTGTTCCTCGATGAGATCGGGAATCTCTCATTTCACCTTCAATCAAAACTTCTTTCAGCAATTGAGAACCGACAGATTTCAAGAATAGGTTCAAATCAGCTTATTCCCATTGATATACGTCTGATTTGCGCTACTAACAAAAACCTTGAAAACATGGTCAGGGAAGGGCTCTTTCGTGAAGATCTTCTTTACCGTATCAACACAATTCAGGTTGAACTGCCGCCGTTAAGGGAGCGTGGCAATGATATTATAGTTCTGGCAGAATTCTTTCTGAAAAAGTATACCTTCAAATACAATAAACCAAACCTGAAAATAAACCAGCAGGCTCATGATAAACTACTGAAGTATTCATGGCCGGGAAATATCCGTGAACTTCAGCATACAATTGAAAAGGCTGTAATATTAAGTGATACTTCAATTATAAAACCTGAGGATCTGCATATGAGACAATCAGGTTATGCAGGTAACAACAGCTCATTCATAACCCTTGAGGATATGGAAAAGCAGATGATTCAGCAAGCCCTCGATAAAAACAATGGTAATTTTACTGCTGCTGCCGAGCAACTTGGCGTAACACGACAGACACTTTATAACAGATTAAAGAAATCAGATCGATGATCAGCAAGAATCTCTATTTTAATATTCTATTCCGGGTAATTCTCATTGTGATATTCTCTTCACTTCTTGGATATTTTATTTTTATAAATCAGACACTTAGGTTCTCTCTCATCTGTTTCATTGTAGTGGTTTCTCTTGCTTTAAACCTGATCTATTATCTGAATACAATAAATAGAAAAATCAGGTTCTTTTTTGATTCTGTCAGGAATGATGATTCAAATCTCTCATTTCCTGCTGATATAAAGAATCCAGCATTCAGGGATCTATACCAGAGCATGAACAGAGTTAACCAGGAGATTCAGAAATTAAAAATTGAGAACAGGAATCAGGAGCAATATTTTCAGATTTTACTTGAACATATTGCTACAGGAATTATCACATATAATGATAAGGGATTTATACAGCATGCCAACTCCTCTGCAAAAAGGTTGCTTTCAGTTGATGTTCTCACTCATTTACAACAGATTGACAGGATTGACAAAAAACTTTATGAGACAATAAACGGCATAAAACCATTTGAAAGAAGATTAATAGCACTGAACAGTGAACAGGGTCCGATACAATTGTCATTGAAAGCCACATCATTCAGGACAAAGGATGGTGAAATGGTGATCCTTTCAATCCAGGATATAAAGAACGAACTCGATGAAAAGGAAATCGAGTCATGGATGAAGCTGATCAGAGTATTGATGCATGAAATTATGAATTCAATAACTCCTATCACATCTCTCTCTGAGAGTCTTTATAATGTTTACAGTAAGGAGGGACTTCCCGTTCAGCCCGATCTGGTGAGCAATAAAACCATTGCAACCACTTTACAGGGATTAAATGTAATTAAGGAACAGGGAAAAGGGTTGATGTCATTTGTTGAATCGTACAGGAAGCTTACCCGTGTACCTGAACCTGAAAAGAAACTGTTCAGAGTAACCGACCTGATCGAACGCGTTCAGATTCTGTATCACTCTCTCGAAAACAGTGAAAAGATTGAGTTGTCCGTCTCATTGAAGGATCCGGCCCTGGAAATATTTGCTGATCAGAACCTGATCTCACAGGTATTGATAAACCTGATGAAGAACGCTCTTGAAGCTAATGAAAACAATCCTGAAGGAAGGATAACTATAGTTGCCGGAACCGGAAATGAAACCCATCCTGAAATATGCGTTATTGATAATGGTCCCGGGATTTCAGCTGCGAATATTGATGAGGTGTTTGTTCCATTTTATACAACCAGAGAAAAGGGATCAGGAATAGGTCTCAGCATCTCAAAACAGATCATGCGGGCACATGGCGGAAATCTGAAAGTCCGATCTGTTCCTGATAAAGAGACTGTATTCTGTCTTAGCTTCTAATCGTATTTAATTGCCTTTACAGGAGTAATCCTGCTTATCAGTTGTGACGGAACAAGTAGCATTATGATTATAGCTGCCATTGTACCGGCATTAAGCAGAAGAACATGAGCCAGCTCAAGATTTACAGGAACAGTTTTTATATAGTATGAACTCGGATCGAGTGAGATTAATCCGGTTTTAAGCTGAAGAAGTGCAAGTCCGATACCGATGAAATTTCCCCACAACAATCCTTTCCCGATAAGATATGCAGCCTGGTAAAGAAATACTCTTCTGATTGTAAGATCTTCAGATCCAAGTGCTTTAAGTATTCCTATCATATTTGTCTTCTCCAGGATAAGTATAAGCAGGCCTGAAATCATATTAAATCCGGCCACTATCAGCATAAGGAGAATTATTATGATAACATTGACATCCTGGAAATTAAGCCAGTCGAAGATCTGTGGATATTTTGTCCTGATGTTAGTCACCTTGAACTTGGTTTCTTCCTCGGTAATCCTGTATCCTATTGCATCCCTTACTGCCATTGTCATCTCATCGAGTTTGTCGAAATCATTAATGAATATCTCAAATCCGCTTACCTGGTCATCACTCCATCCGTTCAGTTTCTTGATATGACCGATATCACAGAATACATATATTTTATCGAACTCCTCAAGGCTTGTCTCGTAAATACCACTGATAGTGAATTTTCTCATTCTGGGCGGATCCTGTATAAAATGCATCACAAAAGAATCGCCTGTCTTCAGCCGGAGCATTTCGGATATTTTTTTCGAGATGATAACTTTATCAGTTCTGCTTGTATCAGTCACTGTGAAAACAGATCCGTCAACCATATTGCTTTTAAAATAGCTCCAGTCAAAATCGCTTCCTATTCCTTTAAGAACCACACCCTGAATATCCTCATCTGTTTTTATTATACCTGCTTTTGTAGCAAATACTTCCAGATGCCTGATACCGGGGAGGTGTTTAATTCTGGGTATGAAGTTTTGAGTATCACTGATAGGTGTTGTTTCCAGTGATATATTTGAATCGAAGTGCATTATCTGAATGTTTGATCCGAATCCGACTACTTTTTCCCTTATCTGTTTTTTAAATCCGGTGAGAATTGCCACGGCAAGTATCATAACGCCAAGACCCATTGCAATTCCTGTAATTGCAATTACATTTATCGGACGTGAAAAAGAGGTCTCTTCCCGTCTGCCTTTAATGAGCCTTTGTGCTATAAAGTATGGTAAATTCATTTTTTTGTGAATCAACAAAATTAAGAATTTTGAGCAATCTTCTTTCCCGCGTCTGAAATTCTTTGCGCACTTTGCGAATAACATAACACTCTTTGTGTTAAAAAGAAATGTGATAACAAACTCAGGATTTTATTAGTTTTGCAATAGATATTCAGTATAGATGATAAGGAAATTCTCTGCATTCTTCATTTTAATTCTGATAATGGTATCTGTATCAGGTTTTAAAACCAGGAAAGGTCCGGTTCCAGGGTCGTATCAGATTTACCTTTACCGGAACCTGATTGAAGGCAAAAGAGTAGCTGTAGTAGCGAATCAGACATCGATGGTGGGACAGACCCATCTGGTTGATAATCTTTTATCTATTGGTATTGATGTCAGATTGATCTTTGCCCCGGAACATGGATTCAGGAACCTGGCTGATGCAGGTGAAACGATTGAAAACGGGAAAGATCCTGAAACCGGAATACCTTTAATAAGCCTTTATGGATCGCACCTGAAACCTGCAGCTGATGATCTTTCCGGAATAGATGTGGTAATATTTGATATTCAGGATGTTGGAACGCGATTCTATACCTATATATCAACTCTCCATTACATTCTTGAATCGTGTGCTGAAAACAATGTGAATTGTATTGTTCTTGACAGACCCAATCCGAATGGATTCTATTTTGACGGGAATATCCTTGATACGGCATACAGCTCTTTTGTAGGGTTGGATCCTGTACCAGTCGTTCATGGCATGACTGTTGGTGAATATGCTCAGATGGTTAACGGCGAAGGATGGCTGAAAAACGGTATAAAATGTAATCTTACGGTAATTAAATGTAAAAACTATACTCATAGAACATTATATGAGCTCCCTGTAAAACCATCACCCAATCTTCCCAACCAGACATCCGTTTATCTGTATCCTTCAATCTGTTTTTTTGAAGGAACAAATGTCTCACTTGGGCGAGGGACGGCATTTCCTTTCCAGGTTTTTGGTTCCCCGGAACTTCCCGACAGGGGATTCAGCTTTACTCCTGAAAGTGTACCCGGTGCAAAAAATCCTCCTTTGCTTGGAGTAAAATGCTATGGAACAGATCTTCGGGATGCATTAAAAAAAAGAGTGGTTCCAAAGCCGGAAATTAATCTGGGATGGATAATAAGTGCTTACAATGATTTCCCTCAAAAAGATAAATTCTTTACATCCTATTTTGATGTCCTTGCCGGAGGACCTGCTTTAAGGGAACAGATACTGAAGGGGATGAGTGCAAAAGAGATCAGAGAGACATGGAAAGCCGGACTTACAGAATTCTCAAAAATCAGGAACAAGTATCTGCTATATCCTGACTGAATCGTTTAAATAGTTCAAATTCAGCAACCACAGATCACAAAGGAGTAACGCTAATATCACAAAGGGCTGAACTGTATTTGTTTTACTTTGTGCTCTTCGTTGTTAATGGATTTTGAAGTTTTGTTTTGACCCTCCCCTTAGCCCCTCCCTTAAATCTAAGGGAGGGGAAGTAATTCGTTGTATATGAAATAATTATACCCCTTCCCTTATTATTTAGGGAAGGGGTTAGGGGAAGGGTTATAAATTGAAAATGATGATTAAAGAATCAAAACATTACTCTGATCGAATCATATTTTTATCCGTGATGACCGAAATTGATGATATCAGAACAAACCATCAACCGATAAATATCTTTCACCGGTATCGTAGCAGAATGTAAGAATCTTCGATCCCTCGGGNAATTCATTAATTTTCTGATTCACAGCTGCCAGAGAGGCTCCTGAAGATATACCGATAAATAATCCCTCTTCTTTTGCAGCTCTTCTAGTAAATGTAAATGCATCATCCTTACTTACTTTTATTATTCCGTCTAATATTTTTGTATTCATAATTGACGGCACAAACCCGGCACCAATTCCCTGGAGAGGATGTGGTCCGGGAGCTCCTCCGCTTAGCACGGGAGATAACTCTGGTTCAACGGCAAATATCTTCAGGTTTGGGAATCTCTTTTTCAATACTTCGGCACAGCCTGTAATATGCCCGCCTGTACCGACTCCCGTGATCAGATAATCAATACCATCAGGGAAATCGTATATAATTTCCATTGCAGTTGTTTCCTTATGAATATTGGTATTTGAAGGGTTGTCAAACTGCATTGGCATCCATGAGCCGGGAGTTTCTGTAACAAGTTCTTTTGCACGTTCAATTGCTCCTTTCATCCCTTTCTCACGTGGTGTCAGGACAAATTCAGCTCCATATGCACTCATTATTTTTCTTCTCTCAACTGACATTGATTCAGGCATTACCAGAATAAGTCTGTACCCTTTGACTGCTGCAACTATTGCCAGACCAATACCTGTATTCCCCGACGTTGGTTCAATTATAACACTGTCAGGTTTAAGTATCCCGGTTTTTTCTGCATCATTAATCATCGATAGTGCAATTCGGTCCTTAATACTTGCTCCAGGATTTGTTTTTTCAATTTTTATCCAAACTGAGACTGATTTTTTGAAAAGGCGATTTATCTTAACATGCGGTGTATTGCCTATAGTTTCAAGTATTGAATTGGCTTTCATAATATCCTGTTTTGGTATATGTATCAGATAACAAAGTTCAATGGTTCTTCGAAATCGTTCTGATTCCTGATTTCAATTTTGCGTTTTTGATAAACAACTGAAAAGGGAGGAATGCTTTCGGTAAGCCAGACATTTCCACCAATGATACTGTTTCTTCCGACAACAGTTTCTCCTCCGAGAATTGTACATCCTGCATATAAGACCACATTATCTTCAATTGTGGGGTGTCTTTTTTTTGATGCCTTACTCTTGTCAACACTCAAAGCACCAAGCGTAACGCCCTGATATAGTTTTACTTTACTTCCGACAATTGCAGTTTCACCTATTACAATTCCTGTTCCGTGATCAATTGAAAATGGACTTCCTATTTCAGCTCCGGGATGGATATCAATGCCTGTTACCTTATGAGCATATTCTGTAATCATACGTGGAAGAAGAGGTACCGATAACCGGTTCAGAGAATTGGCTATGCGGTAACAGAATATTGCAAAGAAGCCCGGATAGATTGCAATAACCTCAATAAGATGTTTTGCGGCAGGATCCGATTCAAGTATGAAGCCGGCATCGCTAAGAAGAGTGTCTTTTATCTTCTCAAGGTTATCGAAAAATTGCCTGGCTACTGCATCTTTTTTTTCAGTCAGGCCTGATAAAACTGCCAGGAGCTGCTTTTGAGGATCAGCAAGAATTTTTTCAGATTCATTCTCTGAATAAGAATTTGTTGCAGGGAAAAGAAGTCTGAAAATTGATTTGACTGACTTTTCTACAGCTTTTTTATCAGGTATTGAAAACTCTTCCATTACAGGAATATTATATTAATTTTCTGCTAATATAACACGAGAATTGCTGAAGTGTTTAACTTTTTGATGAAAAGGATGGTTTAAAAGGCTATAAAAGCTTTAAAGGCAATAGATGAAATAAAGGCTTTAAATATCCATTAGAATTGAACAAATAGCTGTATCAAAGGAGGTTATAATTTGTAAAATCTTTCACCTTTTACAGCCTCTGAAGCCTTTATAGCTTCTATAGCATTTAAAGCCTTCCCGGATAAACCTTCAGGGCTTCAGCAAGAACCTCCATCGCATTCCTGAGGTCATCAATTTTGAGTACATATGCAATCCGGACCTCATTCTTCCCTGAACCGGGAGTAGAATAAAACCCGGATGCAGGAGCAACCATTACTGTCTGATTGTTGTATTCAAAATCTTCAAGAAGCCACTGTGCGAACTTGTCTGCATCATCAACAGGAAGCTTTACCACTGTATAAAATGCCCCTTTTGGTTTTGGACAATAAACGCCCGGTATTTTATTAAGGGCCTCCACCATGAAGTTTCTGCGGGCCGTATACTCTTTATTTACATCTTTAAAATATTGATCGGGAGTATCGATTGATGCTTCACCAGCAATCTGTCCGAGACCGGGAGGNGAGAGTCGGGCCTGGGCAAATTTAAGAGCTGTTGATATAACCTCCTTGTTCCTGGAGATCAGAGCGCCAATCCTTACTCCGCATTCACTGTATCGTTTTGAAACAGAATCGAGCATAACAACGTTGTTCTCAATGCCTTCAAGATTCATTGCCGAGAAATGCTCAGCGCCATCGTAGCAAAATTCGCGGTAAGCTTCATCTGAGAAAAGATAGAGATCATGCTCTTTGACGATCTCCCTGAGATGCAGAAGCTCCTTCTTCGAATAGAGATACCCGGTAGGGTTATTCGGATTGCAGACAATTATTCCCTTGGTTCTGGAAGTGATCTTCTTTTCAATTTCTTTAATATGGGGAAGGGCAAAATCATCTTTTATATATGAAGTGACAGGAACAATATTTATCCCGCATGTTGTTGCAAAACCGTTGTAATTAGCATAGAAAGGTTCCGGGGTGATAACCTCTTCTCCCGGGTTTACACATGAGAGCAAAGAAAATATTATTGCTTCTGATCCGCCTGTAGTGATCAGCACCTCTGTATGATCAATATTTATACCGATCTTTTTATAATAATCTGCAAGCTTTCTCCGGTATGATTCATTACCTGCGGAATGGCTGTATTCAAGTACTTTGAGGTTAATATTACGCAGCGCATTCAGGGCAACTTCCGGAGTCGGAATATCGGGCTGTCCAATATTCAGGTGATATACTCTTCTCCCTTTACGTTTAGCCTCTTCGGAATACGGGACCAGTTTTCTTATCGGTGAAGAAGGCATTGCTTTGCCTTTAGCGGATATAGATGGCATAATTTTATAGTATTAGACTCTAATTAGGGCTGCACGACAAAAATAGATATTTTAGGATACTGATAGGATGATTTATTCCAGTTTATTTCAAAATGCCTGTCAGTTTTTATCCACAAGTACAGCACAACACAGTTTAACTATCTCACGGCAATACTCAAAGTTGCAGTTTGATGCAAGATCACTGGTGGAATGAAAATTAGGGTCCACGGTTTTTGAAAAGAAAAACAGTGGTTTATAACCGTTAATAAAAAACGGATAACTGTCACTTTGTTTATTATATCTATTATCATTAGTGTATTTCAAAACTGTGAATCGTGTACACAATCGTTCTGCTAATATTCTTATATTGTGAGAATTATCATAATCCATAATATTTACTATCCATTGAGACTTGTCGGTTCCGGGCTGATATGCAATCATGTCGTTATTGAGCATAAATCTGATTTGTTTTGAATCTTGCCTTGCATCTCCGGCATATGCATAGCTTCCAAAAAGACCAAGTTCCTCTGACCCGAATGCTACGAACTCAATAGTGGATGAAGGAACATAATTGTTTTTCTTCATCACCCTGGCAATCTCCATTACACCAGCTACCCCGCTTGCGTTATCATTAGCACCAGGAACAGTTAAGAACGTATCTCCCGAACGGAGATTGTTATCGTAATGGCCGCCAATAATGCATAATGAATCAGGATAACTCTCCCCTTCAAGAGTAGCCACAACATTATATTGCCATTGCTGATAATTGATATCCAGGTATGTTTTGTTGATCATGAAAGAATCAATTCTGGTGTTTTCATATCCCATACTGATAAATCGCTTCCTTATTTTCAACGCTACATTTCTGTGATTGTCAGCCAGAGCAAAACGGGTTCCCATGTTCTCCAGCCAGACTACAATAGAATTAAGTGTGTCTGCATTTATCTGATCGTTAAGTTCTTGTGTTATTCTTTCTTTTTTTTCCTGCCCGGATTCTTCATCTTTTTTGCAACCAGTCACAAACAGAATCAATGTGGTCAGGATAAGAATAAACACCTGTGACAGATTTTTCTTTATTGGTTTCATGCTGATTTCATTGGTGTTGATTACAAGGTCAGGTTTCATGGAAGTAACAGACCTTTTTACTTTTACATTCAGCTAATGTAATGAATTTTTATAATTTTGCATTTCGTTTATTTAAGATAAAATCGTCAGAATACTATGGATATTCCTTCAAAATATGAGCCCGGGAAAGCGGAAGCGAAGTGGTACAGGTACTGGATGGACAATGGATTTTTCAAAAGCACTCCGGATGAGAGAGAGCCATATACAATTGTTATCCCACCCCCAAATGTGACAGGTGTGCTTCATATGGGTCATATGCTGAATAATACAATTCAGGATGTGCTTGTAAGGAGAGCAAGAATGCAGGGAAAGAATGCATGCTGGGTACCGGGAACTGACCATGCATCGATTGCCACTGAGGCAAAAGTTGTTGCCAAGCTTAAGTCGGAAGGTATTGAAAAACGCGATCTTTCAAGGGAGGCGTTTCTAGAGCATGCGTGGGAATGGACCAACAAACATGGAGGTATAATACTCGAACAGCTCAAACGGCTTGGTGCTTCATGCGACTGGGACCGAACTCTCTTCACTATGGATGAAAAGAGGTACGATTCTGTTATAAAAGTATTTGTCGATCTGTTTAATAAAGGGCTGATATACAGAGGTGTAAGAATGGTCAACTGGGACCCTCAGGCTATGACTGCCGTTTCAGACGAGGAGGTTAATTATACTGATGAAAAATCAAAACTTTATTATGTCAGGTACAAGATTGTTGGTGAAGAGGGATATATAATGGTTGCTACAACACGTCCTGAGACAATACTTGGCGATACTGCTGTTTGTGCCAACCCCGATGATGAAAGGTACAAACACCTTAAAGGGAAAAAGGTGATTGTTCCGATGGCAAACAGAGAGGTTCCATTTATTTTTGACAGTTATGTTGATCCGGAATTTGGTACAGGGTGCCTTAAGATAACTCCGGCCCACGATATAAATGATTATGAGATCGGACTCAGGCATAATCTCCCATCAATAGATGTCTTTAATGAGGATGGTACAATGAGTGCCAGAGCCGGAATGTTTATCGGTGTCGACAGGTTTAAAGCCAAAGAGCTTGCAGAGATTGAACTTCAGAAAAGCGGAAACCTGGTGAAAGTTGAAGATTATGATAATAAGATAGGACATTCGGAACGTACAAATGCAGTAATTGAGCCAAGGCTATCTATGCAATGGTTCCTGAAGATGAAGGATATATCGGTACCTGCACTTGATGCAGTTTTGAATAATGAAGTCAATCTCCATCCGGCAAAATTCAGGAATCTTTACCGTCACTGGATGGAAAATGTCCGGGACTGGTGTATAAGCCGTCAGTTGTGGTGGGGTCACCAGATTCCTGCATGGTACTATGATAATAAAGAATTTGTTGTTGCAGAAAATGTTTCCAAAGCTCTTGAACTGGCAAGAAAAAAGAGTGGAAATAATACATTAACAGAGAGTGATCTGAAGCAGGATGAAGATGTCCTGGATACATGGTTCTCTTCATGGCTCTGGCCGATTGTTTCATTTGATGGTATAACCGATCCTGATAATAAAGACATTAATTATTATTANCCGACAAATGTGTTNATTACGGCACCAGAGATACTCTTCTTCTGGGTTGCACGTATGATCATAGCTGGTTATGAGTACAGGGGAAAGAAACCTTTTGAAGATGTTTACCTTACCGGACTGGTACGTGACCAGCAGAGAAGGAAAATGTCAAAATCACTTGGTAATTCTCCGGAACCTATCGACCTTATCGAAAAATATGGTGCTGATGGTGTAAGGATCGGAATGCTTCTATGCTCACCTGCCGGAAATGATCTTCTCTATGAAGATAGTCTGCCGGAACAGGGTCGTAACTTTGCAAATAAAATCTGGAATGCATTCCGGCTTGTAAAGAGCTGGAATGTCGATGAAAATATACAACAGCCTGAATCATCTAAAGTTGCAGTGAGATGGATGGCTGAAGTTATGAAAAAATCGCTCGGTGAGATTGATCTGAATTTCAGGAAATTCAGGATTTCCGAAGCACTTATGATAACCTACAAATTATTCTGGGACGAATTTTCAGGCTGGTACCTTGAGATTATTAAACCGGAATATCAAAAACCGATTGACAGGGCAACATATGATTCTACTGTTCTGGTTTTTGAAGAACTTTTGAAGGTAATTCATCCGTTTATGCCATTCATTACCGAAGAGATATGGCAGCTTCTGTATGAAAGAAAGGTCGGCGAAAGCATTATGGTGGAAAGATTACCTGAAATTAAAAAATATAATAAGGATTTTGTTGTAAGGTTTGAATCCGTAAAGGAAACAATAAGTGCAGTAAGGAGTATCAGGAAAAGTAAGGATTTACCAAATAAAGAGAAACTTGAACTTCTGATCCTGTCAGATAAAGATGATTCAATAACTGAGTTTCTTTCCATAATAAATAAGCTATGCAATCTTTCTGATATATCCTTTGTATCAGAAAAGCAGGAGGGAGCTGCCTCCTTCATGGTTGGGACAACAGAATACTTCATCCCCCTGGCAGGTAAACTTGACATCGGGGCTGAGCTTTTAAGGATTAGTGAAGAACTGGTATATCACAGGGGATTTTTGATATCTGTAATTAAAAAGCTTGAGAATGAGCGTTTTGTTCAGAATGCTCCGGCAAATGTACTTGAGCTTGAGAGAAAGAAAAAAAGTGATGCGGAGTCAAAGATAAAATCGCTGGAAGAGAGACTTACCGAACTAAATAAGCTTTAGAGGAATTTAATTGCCCCCCAATCCCCCTAAAGGGGGGCTAATTCGCACAAATTAAGAAAGATACGTTAAAGTTTTGAGGATTAACCCCCCCTTGGGGGGGATGGGGGGTAAAAAAGTGATGCAGAGAGCAATTTTACGGCATCAGCTTCCTGACGAAGTAATTCTGCTCAACTTCAACGAGCTCCCAGTTGTTGTTCAGGAGCAATTGCCACCCTTCACCGTAAACATGATTCTTGTCTTCTTTGAATCCTTTCGCAGTGATACGAAGGAATTTATAGTTGTTTGAAACAAGGCATCCCACTTTATCAACTGTAAGTTTTCCCCAGTTATCTGATACCCTGAGTTTATTGTACAGAGTTCCGAGTGTATCGAGAGGATGAATATCTTCGGGTTCAAAATCAAAATATGGACTTTCAAGTTCAAGAAAGACGACAGGTTTTTCCGTAAATGTACTTACAAGCTTATGAACAAATTCCATAATATTGGTCATCCGGTCTTCCTCTTCCTTATATATTGCATCAACGCTGTAATTCAGTGCCAGGCTGCCGGCAACATCTCTGCAGATAGCCGGAAGGTCAATGTTATACACCTCTTTTACAACTTTTCCGAGGTCAATACTGTCAATATTTACTTTTTGAAAATCGAATCCTTTCTCATTCAGAAGTGTCGCATAAAGCGCACCATGGATAAAACCATATGATCTTGCGAAGGATGGCATAAAATAGATCCAGTCTAAAAATTCAAATAATCTTGTTTTGTATTCCTCGGGCGAATTGGTCACAAGCGAGATATATGTAAAAGTAGTCAGTCCTTCATACGCTTCTACACGGTTCTCATCTGATGCAAATTTTGGATAAAGCTCCCGGTTAGAACCACGGAAAATCAACGCATCTCTTATCGCAAGTTGACGATCTTCACCAGTCGATGCCAGCGCTTTACGCAAAGCTTTCCACTCAAGTTTGATCCAGAGTCTTGCCTCCTTTTCATCCATATTATTGGTATTATAAATGATGAAAGGAATTCCTTTTATATACTGAAAGCGGTGAAAAAGACTGTGGATTGCCTGGGTTTTTATTCTATATTCATCCTCTTCAGGAGGGAGTGGAGCCATCGCAAACAAGACACCTCCAAATTTGGCAGGAGCATTATTTAATATAAGTTCTTTTGGATAAATTCCGGTGTAAATACCATCTTTCCCTTTCAGCAGACCTTCATTGTCGGGTTGATTTGCAACTATCCTGCGGCTGCCCCTTTCAACAAACATTATGGGTCCGTAAAGATTTTTTCCCCATAGTTTACCGTTATCACGGTTGCAGATATCTTCAATACTTTTAAAATACTGAGTTGCCTTTTCAGGTGTGAAATATGTTTCAGTCTTTTCCCCCTTGCAACTTAACAGAAACATGAAGACGGGGAAAATTATCCATTTTTTCATTATGGCTATTTTGTCGCCCCGAAAGTAATGAAAAAAATTACAAATAGTCAAACCTTAACAAAATGAAGTAATTACTAAAAACCTGATACTTTCACTTACAGCCTACTTATTATCTGTTGTGACAAAACATAAATCATTGAATAACAAAGTATAATAAAGAAAGCTGAAACGGAGATCTTAAAGATTTTAAATTTTTTCCCGCTGATCCCGCAGATTGTCGCAGATAGTTAAAATATGATCAGCGCTGATCAGCGTAATCTGCGGGAAAAAGGATTCAGTTTCTGAAAAGCCGGTATTTATCATGAAACTATCGGAGTTAATTATATATTTTTGAGCCTTCAATAAATATTTTATCTCAAATGACGAAGAATAATGATATCCTCATGAACCAGAATGAACTGGTTCAATATCTGAAGAAACCGGCAAAGGAATTCACACGTGAAGATATTATAAGGTTTATGGAAGCAAAGGGAATTGCTATGCTTAACTTCAGATACGTTTCGGATGATGGCAAACTTAAATCTTTGAATTTTGTACCTTTCAGCAGGGATCATCTTGAATCGATACTCACAGCCGGAGAGCGTGTTGACGGATCAAGTCTGTTCTCATTTATCGAATCAGGCGCAAGCGATCTCTATATTATACCCAGGTACCGGTCAGCTTTTGTCAATCCATTTACTGAAATACCGACCCTCGAGATACTTTGTTCATTTTATAACAGTGACGGGAAACCTCTTGAAAGCGCACCGGAATACATTCTCAGAAAAGCATATACCCGGTTCACTGAAAAAACAGGATTCAGAATGAAAGCATTCGGAGAGCTTGAATACTATATAAAATCTTTTCACGATGATCTCTATCCTCTCACTGACCAGAAAGGTTACCATCAGTCAAAACCTTTTGCTAAATTCGAGGATCTGAGGATTGATGCTCTTGAGCTTTGCGCAAAAGCCGGATGCAGGATAAAATACGGCCATTCAGAAGTAGGAAGTTTTTCAAAGGACGGTGAGGATTTTGAACAGCATGAAATAGAGTTTATGCCNGTCGAAATAGATGAGGCTGTCGATCAGCTTCTGATAGCCAAATGGATTTTGAGAATTCTTGGAGCAGATTATGGTGTTGAGGTAAGTTTTGCACCTAAGATCACTGTAGGAAAAGCCGGTTCGGGGATGCATATTCATATGATGCTTGAAAAAGACGGTGTAAATCAAATGGTTGAAAACGGGAAACTTAGCAAAACAGCAAAGAAAATGATGGCCGGAATTCTCGACCTTTCCAAATCGCTGACAGCCTTCGGAAATACAATTCCAACATCATACCTGCGGCTCGTTCCTCACCAGGAAGCACCGACGAACATTTGCTGGGGAGACAGGAACAGATCTGTTCTGATAAGGGTCCCTCTGGGGTGGAATGGAGCAATGAATATGATAAAGGATGCAAATCCTGCCGATAAGACTGAATTCGAGGATATGCCTTCAAAACAGACAGTAGAAATAAGATCTCCTGACGGATCGGCAGATATTTATAAATTGTTTGCCGGACTTGTTGTTGCAACTGAACATGGTTTGGAGATGGATAATGCACTGGAGAGGGCCAATGACTTATATGTCGATTATAATATTTTTAAGAACCAGGGCAAGACTAAAAAGAATACTATTGAATCACTTCCGGCATCATGCTGGGAATCAGCTGAATGCCTGCTTGCTCAACGGGCTTACTTTGAGAAAGACGGTGTGTTCCCCTCAGGTGTTATCGATAATGTTGTTTCAAAACTGAAAGCCTTTGATGATAAGGGGCTCAGTGAACGACTTTATAACAGGAATGATGAGATAAGTAAACTGGTCAGGCAGTTTCTTCATTGCAGCTGACAGAGTGAATTCTTTCCTCATCTTCATCTCTTGCAGCCTTAATACTTACATTAAGTTCAAACCCTATAAGAATGGCTATTGAATTCAGGTATAGCCATGCGAGAAGAATCATAAGTGTTCCTATTGAGCCATATAACTTATTGTATTGTCCGAAGTTGTTGACAAAAGCTGAAAATCCAAGAGAAGTCAGAATAAAAAGAATTGTTGCAAGTGTTGAACCTGCAGAGAAGAATCGGAAACCTGTTTTTTTCGCAGGTGCAAGATAATAGAGGAATGATATTGCGAGAAACAGAAGAAAGATTATCACCAACCATTTCAGAAATATAAGCAGGTAGATGACTATATTTCTTTTAATTATATGAAGAACAACAAGTCTGTTCATAACCATCTTGCCGAAAATTAAAAGAGATCCTGCTGTTGATATCAGGAATACCACTATTATCAAAAGTAGAATTGAGATCTTGCGTTGATCGAACCACGACCTTGTTTTAAAATTGTGTGCCGATACAACAAATGCATGAATTACTGCATGTATTCCATTTGTGGAGAATATGACTGTAGCTATGAACATGAAAAGAAGCAATCCACCGCTTTTATGAGTAACAATATCTATAATAGTCGTTTCCAGAAAATTAAAAGCATTTGCCGGTAATATATATTCAAATAATCTGATCAGTTCCTGCTGGAAGTTTGGCATTGGAATAAATGGGATGAGTGTAAACAGAAAAATTGATGCAGGGAGGAGAGCTATAAGAAGATTAAATGCAATTGAAGAAGCTCTTGTGACCAGGACCCCTTTCCTGAAACCTTTTATGACGAAAGTTATAACATGACTGATAGGAACACCATCAAAACCAGGGAGTACCAGATTATTTAATTTCTCCCTGCCGTTAAGACCAGTGATATCCACTCTATCCATAAATTATACAGCTTTCAGGCTCATGTCGAGACTCTTAATATGGTGAGTTAATGCACCTACAGAGATAAAATCAACCCCGCACTCTGCATAAGATCTTATAGTTGAAAGTGTTATGCCTCCTGATGATTCCGTCTCAAATCTACCTGCGATCTCTTTGACTGCTGTCATAGTATCATTTACACTAAAGTTGTCGAGCATGATGCGATCAACGCCTCCTGTAGCCATAATGATTTTCACATCTCCGAGATTTCTTGCTTCAATTTCGACTTTAAGATTGAGGTTATTTTTTTTAAGATAATCCCTCGTTTTTGATATTGCTTTCTCAATGCCGCCGGCATAATCAATATGGTTATCCTTAAGCATTATCATATCAAATAATCCCATCCGGTGATTCATCCCGCCACCTATCCTGACAGCTTCTTTTTCAAGAAAGCGCAAACCGGGAGTTGTCTTGCGGGTATCCAGAATTTTGGTATTAAGTCCATCCAGCTTGCTGGCATATTCATGTGTGCTGGTTGCGATACCACTCATCCTCTGCATAATATTCAGGACCAGTCTTTCCGATTTCAGAATAGATTGCTGTCTGCCCTTCAGGTGGAATGCAATATCTCCCGGATTCACAGAAGCCCCGTCTTTGATTAAAACATCAAGATTAAGATCTTTGTCGATTGTTTCGAAGAGTATTCCGGCTACTCTTATTCCTGCAAGAATCCCCTTTTCTTTAATAAGAAGTTTTGCTTTTCCTGAAGTATTCTCAGGTATGCATGCCAGGGATGAATGATCACCGTCACCTATATCCTCAGCCAGGCTTCTTCTGACTAAATCCCTGAGAAAATTATTTTCCATTGTCAGGCTCAATGCGAATAATATGAATCAACAAATCCTGGTCAACTTTTTTAAGAAGGAAGTAAACTCTGAAATCACCTTTTTCCGTTTTGAGATTACCAATAGCGTATTGTGCATCATTTTTTGCACCCTGATGCCGTATAATAAAATCTTTTGTCTGGTATTCGGTAAAGAAATCCTTCAAAATTTTTTCAGCAACACTTTTCTTATAAACATCCTCTTTTTCGAAAAGAAGAAGCTCTACCGTCGAATTCATATATTTTGCCAATTCAGCAGCATTGCCGGCCTTGATTGCAATTGAAATTCCTGCCGGTATTTTTGTCTGATCCTGTGCCTCGACTGTCAGACTGCAGATAGCAATAATTACCAGTGGAATATATTTTGAGGATTTCATTTCAGTGTGGTTTAAATATTGCAGACTTTATTGATCGTTACTGTACAAATTTAACACTAATTTGTTTATTAATGGATAATTCCAGGCAAACATGCAGAATTTCTTTGTTTCATCTTTAGGTGCTGTCACTCGTTTTTAATTGTTATTTTTGTTTACAAATGATATGAAAGTTACTGAAAAAGGCCCGATGCAGTTATGAAGATCGTTTTAATACAGGTAGGTAAAACTACAGATAAACATATTTCAGAGGTTGTTGATCTGTATACAGGTCGTATAAAGAAATATTGTGGTTTTGAAATCATTTCAGTACCTGATATAAAGAATACAAGGAACATGCCGGTGCAGGAACAGAAAATGAAAGAGGGGAAAAAGATCATTGAATCGGTAAGCTCTGATGATTTTGTTGTTTTACTGGATGAAAGAGGAAAAGAGCTTCGGACTATTGAGTTTTCAGGTTGGCTTGAAAAGGTTTTAATGCTTCCAAAGAAACGGATAGTATTTATAATAGGCGGTCCATGGGGCTTCCCCGATGAGGTATATAACAGGGCAGAATTTAAAATGTCTCTTTCAAAAATGACATTTCCACATCAACTGGTACGATTATTGTTTCTGGAACAGCTTTACAGGGTATTCACCATTATGAAAGGTGAACCTTATCATCACGAATAGGGTATAATTTATATTATGAAAGGTCCGCGATACAGACTATTCCTTGTCATTCTGACAGTTGTAATGATTTTCCTCGCATTGGCAACCGAATCAGTTTATTTCAGCGATTTTGAATATCATTTCAGGACCAGGATATTTAATAAGACTCTAATCGCTAAAGAAGGTGTTCTTGAAGATTGTCTTAATGCAATGAAACCAATTCTGGCGAAAGAGGACCATCATGGATCGGAACCCGAAAATAATCTCTTTTCCCTGGCTGATCAGAATAAGATAATCATTCTTGAATATATTGACAATAAGCTTTGGTTCTGGTCAGATAATGGATTCAATGTCCCTGTCACACTTTATGATACACTTTTCAGCAAGCCGCTGATCTTTCTGCAGAACGGATGGTTCCTCACCAAAACTATTGAAGCCGGCAACGAAAAACTGGTAGGTTTGCTCAGGTTGAGAACAGATTATAGTTTTGAGAATAACATTATCAAAAGCGGTTTTGAGAAAGAATTCAGGATGTCATCCAATGTTGGATTCAGCACCGATAAAAATGCATCTCAGTTTCATGTGTTCAATAAAGAGGGCAATTTTCTGTTCTCTCTTTTATTCCCTGAAGTCAAAGGCAATACCTATTTTATTCTGATTCCCTTGTGTTTATGGACGCTATTTTTTATTCTGATCATTCTTCTGTCGATTGAACTTGTCAGATTTCTTATTGAGAGAGATAAAAATGTACTGGCGTTATCATCAGTATTATTCCTGTTTACACTTTTCTACTTTTTCTTTCTGTATACCGGAAAGCCACGTGTACTTTTTCAGACCGAACTTTTCTCTCCTTACCGTTTTTCATTAAATAGTTTTATTCCGTCACTTGGTCATCTCCTGATCCTGACCATCCTCGCCGGAACTTTATCCGGTTTGTTTTTCCGGTATTTTACTCTGCCTCCCAGGCTACCGGAATATAGGAGGAAAAATATATTGTTTCTCTCGTTTTCACTTATTGCCAGTGTACTTTTATTAAGTCTGTACCATTATGTTTTTAGTCATCTTATTTCAACCTCAAACATAAATTTTGAAACATATAAAGTCCTTGAACTGAGCATATTCAGTATTGTTGGTTTTGGCTCTCTTTTCCTGTTTTTACTTGTCCCGTTATTATTTCTTCTGAAAATATTTCAAAGCATTAACCTGATAAGCATCAGGTTAATCATACTGTCAATTCTTCCATCACTTCTTGTTCTTGCTATTTTGTATTCCAATGATCTTCCTACTTTGATTCCACTTGCAATATTCTACATTTTATTAGCCGGAGGTATCTGGATTTCAGTAAGAAAATCGATAGGGTTTTTTAATATGTCTGTGATGTTATCGCTGATTTTCGGAGCATATTCACTATGGTTCATTTCTGTTCTTTCTGAAAAACGGACGATTGAGAATCTTAAAATTCAGGCTGTTTCTTTTTCTACCGAGAATGACCCTGAAGCTGAACACCTTTTACTTGATTTGTGGCCGGCGATTAAAAGTGATACTGCCCTTAACAGGATGATGAAAACAGAGTATTTCAAAAATACCGACGTAGAAAAAATAAAAAACTACCTGCTTGACAAGTACTTTACAGGCTTCTGGCATAATTATAATTTTAGTATATACCTGTGCCGGAATGATCAGCCATTGCAGATTGGTTCTGTTAATGATACGTCTGAAAACTGCTTTAGTTTTTTTGATGGACGGATAAAAAGAGATGGTCACAGGCTTACAGAAACAGAGTTTTATTTTCTCGATAACCAGGGGGGAAGATCGTTTTACCTTGGTCAGTTATTTGCTGAAACTGAAAACAATATAAAAAACGGACTTTTTATTGAACTATACAGTGACGTAAATATTTTTCAACCAGGGTATTCTGAATTGCTTCTGGATAAAAAATATCATGGATATTCAGGTCTGAAAGATTACTCTTTTGCAAAATATATAAATGGAAAACTGGTTCTCAGCACAGGGGAATTTCCTTTTGATAAAACTGATGCGGAATATGTGAGTAAGCAGACAGATTACAGGATTTTCAGGGCAGACGGATTTAAACATGTACTATATAAGAACGGAAATTCCACGGTAATGATCAGCAGGCCCTATCTGACAACCGGAGATGGAGTAATCTCTTTCGCCTACATTTTTGCTTTCATCCTGCTGCTTTCAAATATAGTAATTCTGATCATCCGACGGCCTGTTGTAAGAAATGTTAATATTCTGAATTTCAGGCAAAAGCTGCAACTATCCTACATAGGAATTCTTTTTTTCTCTTTCATATTGATCGGTATTGTTGTGGCATTCATCACGATTGGTCAGTACCAGGCCAAACACAGAGAAAATATAAAAGAAAAGCTAAGCTCTGTCTATCTTGAACTTGATAATAACCTGTCATCTGAAAAGCACCTTACGGCCGACTGGAGAAATGGTTCTTATACTTCATTAAATGAGCTTCTTATAAGGCTCTCCAATGTTTTTAATACCGATATTAATCTGTACGATCAGAGAGGATTTCTCATTGCAACTTCCCGTCCGGAGATATTCTACCGCGACCTTACAAGCAACCGGATTAATAATATGGCATATAATAACCTCAGAGTTAATAACAGGAGTGAGTTTTTTCAGAAGGAAAATATCGGAAGTCTCGCATATGTTTCTGCATATGTCCCGTTCTTCAATACTGAAAATAAGGTCCTCGCATATCTGAATCTTCCCTATTTCAGAATGCAGAGTGTTCTTGCGAAAGAGATATCTAACCTGATTGTAGCTGTTATTAATTTCACTCTGCTTCTGATTGTCATAACGATGAGTCTCGCGGTGTTTATCAGCGGAAGGCTCACTTCCCCGCTTAAGATGCTTGGAGAGGGACTGGCTTCGGTCGGAGTAGGAAAAAAGAGCGAACATCTTTTATACAAAGGACATGATGAAATCGGCGAACTTGTCAAGCAGTATAACAGGATGGTTGATGAAATTGAAGAGAGTACGCATAAGCTGGCCAATTCCGAACGCGAATATGCATGGAGGGAGATGGCAAAACAGATTGCACATGAAATAAAAAATCCTCTTACCCCGATGAAACTCAATGTGCAGCAGCTTCTTAAATCATGGAATGATAAAGCTCCGGGATTTGACAAAAGACTTGAGGATTTTACGAAGAACCAGATTGAGTATATCAATAACCTTTCATCCATTGCTTCGGCATTTTCATCTTTTGCAAAGATGCCCGGGACAAATCCTGCTGAAGTCAATCTGCTCGATCAGATAAAAATAACACTCGAACTGTTCAGGGATATCGATAATGTGACATTCCGTGTAAAATGGCCGCCGGAGAGCAAAGTAATTGTTTATGCAGATAAAGAGCATCTTAACGGGATCTTTTCAAATCTGTTTAAGAATGGTATTCAATCAATTCCTTCGGAGCGTGAGGGATTTATAGATGTGAAGTTTGATATCGGAGGCAATAGGGTGATCGTTGGAATTTCAGATAATGGAACAGGTATTCCCGTGGAGTTACAGAAAAAGATGTTCACCCCCAATTTTACAACCAAATCCTCAGGAATGGGTCTGGGATTGTCGATTGTTAAAAAATATATTGACACTGCCAACGGTAGAATCTGGTTTGAATCGGAGGCCGACAAAGGTTCGGTTTTTTACGTTGAATTACCGCTGATGTATACTGTTGAAAAGTTGGGTTAACCCTTTCCGTACTTATCATCCGGCATTGAATAATTCAATTAAATAGTTATATTAGCGGACCATATTAGCTCTTAATGCCAAAAAGGACTGATTATAATATAAAGAAGCTTTTAATTAGTCTGTTAATTCTCTCAGGATTAACAATTTCCCTCTTTTCACAGGATAAGCAGATAAGTGGTAAGATAAATGTCTGGAGGCACGTTACAGCTATTGGTCCCGGTTATGATAATGTAACTCTTAACAGTGTTGATTCAATTGCTGCAGGGGATACCGTTATGTTGATCCAGATGCAGGGGGTTGGAATTGTTACTGACCAGAATGCTTATGGTGGTGGTGTGCAATCAAAATATGGTGAACCCGGAGGATATGAGTTTATATTGATACAGAACGTAATTCCCCTGACTAAAAAAGTTATTTTCAAGAACGATATTTATAATGCTTTTAATGCATCAGGAAATGTTCAGCTTGTAAGAGTACCATTCTATAACACAGCTACCGTTACCGGAACTCTCACAGCCAAATCATGGGATCCGGTTTCTAAGACTGGAGGTGTCCTTGCACTTATTGTTGGACGTAGGCTCAGACTCAACGCCGGTATTGATGTGTCAGGAAAAGGTTTCATCGGGGGGAAGGATACTATCGGTACCGGAATATGTGTTGAAATAAATCCGTCAAGGTTTAATCATGACTCCTATCAGAAAGACTCTCTGAATGCCGGTTATAAGGGAGAGGGCCTTGCTATTCATGATCAGTTCGGTACTCTTCTCTGGCCATTGCACGCTAAAGGTCAGGGGATTAACTTTACTGGTGGCGGAGGGGGTAATGGCAAGTATGCCGGGGGAGGAGGAGGATCAAACAGGGGCTTTGGTGGTGACGGGACAACTGAGAAAAATTTTGGTGCAGGAAAATGCACTACCCAATATCCGGGCGCTTATGGAGGAACTACTGTATTATCAACAGTAATAGCTAATGGGATTTTCTTTGGTGGCGGAGGTGGTGCATCCACTCATGCAGCAGGTTCAACCGGATCATCCGGAGCAAATGGCGGAGGAATTGTAATAATGATTGCCGATACAATTTCGGGGAATGGAAAATTTATCAAAGCCAATGGGGCAACAGCACTTAATGCATTGTCAGACGGTGGTGCAGGAGGTGGCGGAGGCGGTGGTTCAATAGTATTGTCTTCACAAAGTTTTTCAAATGTTACTGATTTGCTTTCTCTTTCTGTTCCAGGAGGTAACGGAGGCAAAAACCCTGCCGGCTTTGGCGATGGAGGAGGTGGCGGAGCTGGATTATTATGGGTAAGTAAAACATCTATCCCTCCTAATGTTACAACCGATATACTTTATGGATCACCCGGACCATTAAATCCGACAGATGGCAACGGGCAGATTAAATTTGGTTTCAGTCCTACACTGAATGGGTTTCTTTTTAACTCTATCCGTTCCGATGTAACAGGTAATCAGGTTGATTCAATATGTTCAAATGTCTCCTTCGGAAAGATCACCGGTACTTTACCAGTTGGAGGAACCACTCCCTATACCTATTTGTGGCAAAGCAGCACAGTTTCGGAACTTTCTGGCTGGGGTCCGGCAGCCGGAACAAATAATGCTAAGGATTATCTGCCCGGAATACTTACACAGACAACATGGTTTAAAAGGATTGTTACTGATTATGTTGGTTTATCTGATATAAGTAAAGCTGTTAAGATCATTGTTCAGCCATTCATAAAGAATAATATAATCGGGAAACCTGATACTATCTGTCTTGCTCAGGATCCCCCTGCCTTTACCTCACAGGCTGTTCTTGCCGATGGTAACGGG